>Ga0210400_10000141_pt1 | contig 97140 bp, 72 predicted proteins | sample IncBWH26MmetaG_FD_155456 | JGI IMG/M metagenome (GOLD analysis project Ga0210400, IMG submission 155456) | Forest soil microbial communities from Barre Woods Harvard Forest LTER site, Petersham, Massachusetts, United States - Inc-BW-H-26-M | ecosystem: Environmental > Terrestrial > Soil >... | reverse complement strand
CGCGCCGTCGACATCTTCACCAAGGATCTTGCACAATCGACCATCATCCACATCGGCCGCACCGACGCGCACCACCTGTTTTCGAGGGTTTTGCACTTGGTCATGGATCCCACGGCAAAGAAGCTAAAAGGGCTTGCCACGACACCGGCTGCGCCCCCTGCGGCGGCGAGGATCCAAACACCATGAAAAACCGCAGTCCAAGCCCTGCCGATCTGGCCGCATTGCCGGACGAGGAATTGCTCGACGCCGTGCAGCGGCAAACCTTCGGCTTTTTTTGGGAGGCGGCACATCCGCTCAGCGGTCTCGCGCCGGATCGCTGTACAACCAGCGTGGTGCCGAGCGATGACCTGGTGGCAACGGGCGGTTCAGGTTTTGCAGCGATGGCGCTCGTCGTCGCCGTCGAGCGGGGCTGGATCACGCGCGCGGCGGCCGTCGAACGCGTCACGCATATGCTCGATCTGTTGACGCGCGCGACCTGTTACCACGGCGTCTTTCCGCATTTCATGAATGGACGCAGCGGCGCGACCATTCCCTTCACCCGCAAGGACGACGGCGCCGATCTGGTGGAGACGTCGTTCTTGATCATGGGATTGTTGTGCGTGCGGGAGTACTTCAGCCGCGACACCGCGCAAGAGTCCAGGATCAGAGGCCTGGTCAATTACGTCTGGAACGACGTGGAATGGGACTGGTTCACGCGCGGTCGGCCGGTTCTGCAGTGGCATTGGAGCCCCAACAACGGCTGGGCGCTCGATCTGGACATCCGCGGTTGGAATGAATGCCTGGTCACTTACCTGCTCGCCGCTTCCTCGCCTCGTTATCCAATTGATGCCGGCGTGTACCACCAGGGCTTTGCCGTTGGGCGCAATTTCCTGAACGGCAAGCCTTATTACGGCATCTCGCTGCCGCTGGGATCGGCATTCGGCGGCCCCCTGTTCCTCTCGCAGTATTCCTTCTGCGGAATCGATCCACGCGGCTTGAGCGATCGCTACGCGGACTATTGGCAGCAAAACTTGAGCCATGTGCGCATCAATCATGCCCACTGCACGGCGAATCCGATGCATCACAAAGGCTACGGCCCGTCCTGCTGGGGCCTCACATCGAGCGACGGCCCCGACGGGTATGCCACCCACGCGCCCGATAACGACGATGGCACCATTTCGCCCACCGCGGCCCTGTCCAGCATGCCCTATGCGCCCAAGGAGTCGATGCAGGCGCTGCGTCACTTCCTCGGTGTATACGGGGACAAGATTTGGGGCCGATTTGGCTTCGTGGATGCCTTCTGCGAGTCCCGGGATTGGTACGCCGACACCTATCTCGCCATCGATCAGGGACCGATCGTGGTGATGATCGAGAATCACCGCACCGGGCTCTTGTGGAAACTGTTCATGAACGCGCCCGAAATTCAATCAGGGCTGCGCGCGCTGAGCTTCAACCGCTGATGGAACCGCTCGATGGCTGGATAGAGCGCCAGTATCGGCACAGCGCCGCCGCCATGATGCGCAGCGTCTCCCCCGTCGGGATCGTCAAGAATCGACCCGGTTTCGCCCAAACCGTGCGGCCTCGGAAGGGCTCGATCGTCGCATCGCCCGTGCTGGGCGCTTACGACCCAGAGCCGGATTATTTTTTCCACTGGTTCCGGGATTCGGCCGTCGTGATCGATGCCATGCGCCTGTTGTACGAAGACGAAGCGCTGCAGGGCGATTTTCTCACGCCCTTCGCCGACTTCGTCGACTTCAGCCTATCGCTGCAGAATCTTGACGGGCGTCGCGTGGGCGCGCCTGACTGGCGAGATGCGATCGCTCCTGATTTTCGTCAATTTGTAAGGACCGACGCTGATCTGTCTGCGGCGCGCGGCGAGGCGATCTTGGGTGAGACCCGGGTCAATCCCGACGGCACGCTGGACATTTCCAAGTGGCCGCGTCCGCAGTATGACGGCCCGGCGATGCGGGCGATTGCGCTGCTGCATTGGCAGGTCGCTGCGCGCTTCGATGGCGAACTCGCCGCGGCGGTCGATGCGCTGCTGCGAACCGATCTTCTGTTCACGCGGCGTCATTGGCGTGAAGCGAGTTTCGACATCTGGGAGGAGGACAAGGGACTGCACTATTACACGCTGCGCACGGCGGCGCGGGCACTGGAAGCCGGCGCGGATTGGTTCAAGCAGCAGGGTGAAGGCCTGGAGGCGGCGGCTTGCCGATCCGAGGCGAGCGCGATATTGAAGCAGCTGGATGAATTCTGGCGCGAGGACCTGCAATTCTACAAATCGCGCATCTTGCCGTCGAATGCGCCTTCGGTGAAAGACCTTGATATCTCGGTCATCTTCGCGGCGATTCACGCCGGCGGAACCGCCGCGGTCCATTCCGTGCAGGATCCGCGCATGCATGCGACGCTGGCGCGGCTGGAGGCGTTGTTTGACGCCGAATACGCCATCAATCGACATCGCGGCGCCGGCCGCGGGCCGGCGATGGGCCGCTACGCGGGCGATGTTTACTACTCGGGCGGCGCCTATTATTTTTCGACCCTGGCGGCGGCGGAATTTTGTTTTCGAGCCGCGGCCCAGATGCCGGCGATGCAGGGACTGATCGATCGCGGCGACGCTTTCCTCGAAACGGTGCGCGCCTATACGCCGCCGAGCGGCGATCTGTCGGAACAATTCGATCAGCACACCGGCGTGCAACGATCCGCGCAGCAGCTGGCCTGGAGCTACGCGGCATTCATTTCCTGTTCCCACGCGCGCCGGCTGGTTACCCGACGGAGCGAATAGGCGATGCGGACTTGCGGCTGGACTGAGTCGCGGCCTGCCGCAGCAGTTCGGCGAACGGCGCTGCGGCAATCGCGGCACTCATCAGAAATCCTTGAATGGCATCGCAGCCTTCAGCCTGGAGAAACTGAAGCTGGGCCTGAGTCTCGACGCCTTCGGCGACAATTCGAAGATCCAAGCTATGGCCGAGTGCGATGATGGCGCGCACGATCGCCGCGGACTCCGGATCCTCGCTGATGTCCGCGACAAACGAGCGGTCGATTTTCAGTGTGTCGAGGGGAAAGCGCTTCAGGTAGTTCAGGGAGCAATACCCCGTACCGAAGTCATCGACGGCAAGAGCAAATCCAAATTCCTTGAGCGCCAACAGCGACCGGCGTCCGGCTTCGGCGTCGCGCATCAAGACGCCCTCGGTCAGCTCCAGCTCAAAGAGCGACGGCGATAATTTCGCCGCCGCGACGGTGTCGCTGATTCGCAGCAATGCCTCCGGATGCATGAAGTCGCGCCCGGACACGTTCACCGCGATGGATGGCAGGCTGAGTCCCGCCGCACGCCACCGGCCCAGATCGCGGCACACTCTCTGCAACGTCCACTTGCCGATATCCCCGATCAGGCCCGTTTCCTCGGCGATGGCGATGAATTCAGCGGTCGGGATCTGGCCCCGTACCGGGTGGAACCAGCGTAGCAGTGCCTCGCCGCCCAGCAGCTCGAGCGTCCGTGCCTCGTATTTCGGCTGGTAGTAAACCTCGAGGCTTGAATCCTCGACGGCGCGCCGCAGTTCCATTTCCAGCGACAAGCGCTTCAGCGCGCGCGCGTTCACCGCACTGTCGTAAACGCGCATTTGATTCCGGCCGCTCGATTTCGCCTCATACATGGCGCCCTCGGCGTTCTTGAGCAGGCTCTGTACGTCGTCGCCGTGCTCGGGAAACTTGGCGATGCCGATGCTGGACGTCACGACCAGCTCGTAGCTCGCCTGCAAGTACGGCGCCGCGTGCACGGCAAGAATTTGCGCCGCGGCCTGCTCGGCATGCATCGCATCGGTCAATCCGGTCAGCACGACGATGAACTCATCGCCCCCCAGGCGAGCGATCTGCCCTTGCGCGCCTTCGAGGTCCAGCTGGTCCACGGCTCCCTGCAGCCTCTCCGCGACCTGGCGCAGCAGCGCATCTCCGGTCCCATGTCCCAAGGTGTCGTTGATGCGCTTGAACTGGTCCAAATCCACGTTGAGCAGGGCCAGATGCCGATGACGGCGTCGCGCCTCCGAGAGTGCCTGCGACAAGTACTCGCGGATCCATTCGCGGTTCGGGAGGCCGGTCAACGCGTCGAAATAGGCCAGCCGATGGATCCGCGCATCGGTCTCCTTGCGAGCGGTGATGTCGCGAATGATGGCCAGGACCTGGCCGCTTGAATTCGGCAAGTAGCGGCATTCGAAGTGGCGAATCGAAGGGGCGCCATCCGATGAAAACTCGAATACCGCAGGCTCGCCGCGCAGCGCGGAACTCAAGGAATCCATGGCAAGGCCGCGCTTGGCCACCGGCAGCAGGCTGAACAGCGACTGTGCTTCGGTCGCCTGCGCGGAATTGTGCAGCAGCCCGTCGATGGGGCTGAAGCAATGACCGATGGACCCGGCGCTGTCCACGAGGAAAATACCGTCGGGTATGGCCTTGAGCAGCGCCGCGTTTTTTTGTTCACTGAACCGCAGCGCCTCGATGGTACGCGCGCCGCGCATGACATAGCGAATGCGGTGCGTCAATAGAGTCCAATTGATCGGCTTGACGATGAAATCCGTCGCGCCCGCCTCGTAGGCCCGGTCGATCGACGCCGTGTCATCGCAGCCGGTCACCATCACGATGGGCAAATCCGCGCCGCCCGGGAGGATTCGAATGTTGGTGCAGGCTTGATAGCCGTCGCCCTCCGCCATTTCGACGTCGAGCAGTGCGATATCGGGCATTCGCAGCGCGCAAGCGGCGACCGCGGCATCGCCGCTGGCCACGGTCTGCACGGCGAAACCCGCCTCCTTGAGCATGGCGCCCGCGATCTCGCGCAAGATCGCGTCGTCGTCGGCGATCAGCACGCGTATCGGTTTGGCGGGAGTATTCATGCGGATTTACGCATTTCCAGCTGCAGCTCGTCGCGCACGCGAAGGTGCAATGCTTGAATCTGCGCATAGGTGGCGCGCGCGGCGACGAAATCGGCCGACCGGGCAGCCTCCTCGAGTTCCCGGCAAAGCTGTGCCAGACCGGTCGCACCGACGTTGCCGTTGTACGAGCGCCAGGCGTGGGCGGCGCGCGCCAGGTCCGGCCCGTTGCCGGCGTGCAGCGATTGTTCGATGGTCGCGATGAGGCCTCGGGAGTCCACCAGGTACAGCTCGCAGATGTGAGTGAGCATGTCCTTGGGTCCGCTGCGGGGCAACGCGCGCAACGCGTCCAGCGTCGCACCGTCGAGAAGAGGCCCTATGCCCGGCGCTGGGTCCGACGCTTTCGCCGCCGCGCCCTGCATCGCCGCCTCATGCGTAGATCTGCCGAGCCAACGCGTGAGAATGGCGTGGAGCGCCTCTCGCCTGAATGGCTTGGCCAGATGATCGTCCATGCCGGCCGCCAGACAGGCCGCTCGGCCCGTGCTGGTCGCATCCGCGGTCAGCGCAATGACCGGGATGTGGATGCCGGCCGGCTCGCGGGCGCGCAATGCGCGCGTCGCGGAGAAGCCATCCATCACGGGCATTTCGCAATCCATCAGAATCGCATCGAAAGACCGCGATTGAGTGATATCGAGGGCTTGTTGACCATGATGCGCGATTTCAACTTCCAGCCCCAGGGCGGCCAACATACCGATGGCGACTTCGCGATTCAACGGCTGGTCTTCGACCACCAGAATGCGGCCGCGAAGCGCGGGCAGCGCCCCGGCAGGTTTTTTCAACGCAACGGTTCGTTCAGTGAGCGGTGTGCTCTGATCCGAACAACCGATCAACTCCCTGTGCAGCTCGGCAAGGCGCACGGGCTTGGTGAGTTCCGCATCGAGCAGCGAGTCGCCCGGCGAGCCGCTCGAACTCAAGCTGACGAAGCTCAAGAGGCGGATGGTGCGCAGGTTTTTTCCCAACCGGCCCCGTACTTCCTGCCAGAAGCTTGGCGACGCGGCAATCAAGCAGTCATCGATCACGAGCGCATCGTAGTTTGCGCCGGTTGAGGCGCTGAGCGCCTCCGCGAGAGAAGCAACCTCGGTCGGGCGCGCCGACCAGGCTCGCAATGTCTTGCCGAGCAATATGCGGGCTGCGGCGTTCTCATGCACGACCAGTACACGAATACCGTTCAAACTTCGGGGCGGCCCTGGGAATTGGGCCGACGGGTCGGCGAGCGGCAGGGATAGCTCGAACGAGAACGTGGAGCCTTTGCCCGGCGCGCTGCTCACGGCGAGCCGGCCACCCATGAGTTCGATGAGCTGGCGCGAAATCGCCAAGCCTAGCCCCGTACCGCCGAAGCGGCGCGTGGTCGAGGCATCCTCTTGAGCGAATTCATCGAAGATTTTCGCCTGGCTTTCCAGGGCGATGCCCACCCCGGTGTCCACCACCTCGACGCGTATCCCAACCGAGCCCTCGGCCGCGCCGGTTGCGCTCAAGCGCAGAATGACTTCGCCGCGCTCGGTGAACTTTATCGCGTTGCCGCCGAGGTTCACGAGCACCTGGCGCAGCCGCACGGCGTCGAACTTGACCCGCGGCAGCTTGCTCGGCGGGGAATCGCATATCAGCTCAATGCCCTTGGTTGCCGCTCGCGCCGCCAGCATCTCCACGGTTTGTTCCAGGATCTCGACCAGATCGCATTCGACGGACTCGAGCTGCAGCCGTCCTGCCTCGATCTTCGAGAAATCCAGCACGTCATCGACGATGGCCAGCAGCGAATCGGCGGAGCGGTGAATGGCCTCGGCAAATCGCCGCTGCGACCGGTCGATGGGCGTGTCGAGCAACAGGCTGGTCATCCCGAGCACGCCGTTCATCGGCGTCCGCAGCTCGTGGCTCATGCGGGCCACGAAGTCGCTCTTGGCGCGGCTCAGCACCTGCAGCTGCTGGTTGCGCTCTTCGAGTTCGTGCGTTCTGATCCGCACCGTGTGTTCTAGCTCGCGGCTGTAGCGCAGCTCCCGCTCGCGCCGCTGGCGCTGAAAGCGCCATAAGTAGAAGAGAATCGCAACGCCGATCAGCAGGTACACGATGCGCGCGGCGAGCGTATTCCAGGGAGCTGGCGCCACATGCACGGGAATGGCCAGACTATCGTCGCTCCATATGCCGTCGGCATTGGCCGCACGCACTTTGAATAGGTAGTCGCCCGCGTCCAAATTGGCATAGGTTGCCCGATGCGTGGTTCCCGCATCGACCCAGCCGGCGTCGAATCCCTCGAGCCGGTACGAGTAGTGATTGTCGGCAGGCGAGGTGAAATCCAGGGCTGAAAAATCCAGGGTGACCAACTTGTCGTCGTAAGCCAACGTCAATGGACGTGTTGCGCTTGGCAGCTCCTGCGCCGTTATCGGCTGGTTGAGCTTCGCGGCCATGGTCAACACCACCGGCGGAGCGGGTCCTTCGGAAGCGATGAGATTCGGGGAAAAGGCGTTGAAACCATGATTGCCGCCGAAATACAAAATGCCATCGGCACTGCGGAAGTGCGCGTTGACGTTGAATTCGTCGTCCTGAAGTCCGTGAACCTGATGGAAAATCTTGACGGTATGCAAACGGGTATCGAATCGCGCCAGGCCGTTGTTCGTGCTCAGCCACAAGCGCGCTTCGCGATCCGATTCTATGCCATAGACCACCTGGCTCGGCATTCCCCTGAGCCCGGATTGGTTTTCGAAATGCACGGCTTCCGGCTTTGCCGACGTGCCGATGACGCGGTCAAGACCTCCGCCCGCGGTGCCAACCCACAAATCTCCGTGCGGATCGATGTGCAGCGCGTACACGGTATCGTCGCTGAGACTGGTCGGGTCGCGATCGTCGCGGCGGTAAGCATGGAACCGGCCGGATTTGCGCTCGAGTAAATTGAGCCCTCCACCGTCGGTGCCGATCCAGAGATTGCCGAGCGAATCCTCGACGATCGCGCTGGCCTTCGAGCTGCTCAGCGAGTTCGCCGCAGCCGCGCCAAAAGGATATCGCGTGATCTTGTCGGTAGCTCGGTCGATGCTTGCCAATCCCCCGCGGAATGTGCCGACCCACAGCGTGCCGAGCCGATCTTCGTACAGTGACATGACGCCATCTGCCGGCAGCGTGGTCGCATCGTCCGCAGCGGAGCGATAGACCCGCAGCTTACCGCTGGCCAGATCGAGCCGGTCGAGTCCGCCGGCCATGGTGCCGATCCACAGGGAGCCCTGGTGGTCGTTGAGCAACGCCATGACTCGCTGGTCCGAGAGCTGCGGGCCACCGCCGGACTTGTCCGCGTAGCGGCGCTCGCTCACGCCGCGGCTGTCGATTTCGATCAATCCGCCGTCGATGGTTCCCACCCAGATTTTTCCCGCGCCATCTTCCGCGAAGGCTTCGATCTGCGCGCCGCGAAATGCATCGCTGAAGTAATGGCCCAGCAGCCAGCTGCGCGGATTCCAGTGACTGGCGCCGCCCTCACGGGTGCCAACCCACAGTACGCCGCCGCGGTCCTGATAGAGAGACAGGACGCCGCTGTCGCGGAGACTTTGTGGATTGTCGGCATCGTGACCGTACCGGATGAAAGATTCGGAATTTTGATCGAACAGATCCAGTCCGTCGGCGGTCGCAACCCACAGGCGCTTCGCATCGTCTTCCAGCACCGCCCAAACGTGGTCATGGCTCAGTGAATGGGAATCGCCCGCCGCATGCCGAAACACCGTGAACCGACTGCCGTTCTGATCGAGCCTGGCGAGCCCGTCGTTGACCGTGCCGATCCACAGTGCCCCGTTGTGATCTTCGCGGATGGCGCGAACGCGCGAGTCGCGTATCTTGGCGCTGCTCATTGCCTCGCCGTAGGTGACGAACCCATCGGCCGCCGCATCGTAGCGGCTGAGTCCGCCGTCCGTGCCGACCCAGATCCGGCCTTCGTGATCGGCGTACAGCGCGCCGATGGCATCGGAGGGCAGGGAATAGGCGTCCGCGTCGCGGTGCCGATAATGCCGTGCCAGGCCCGTCCGCGGGTCGAGAATGTCAAGCCCGTGGTCCTTGGTGCCCGCCCAGATGAGTCCCTTGGAATCGATCAATAGCGCGCGCACGGTATCGCTGGCGAGCGACTGCGGCTGCGTGGGATCGTGCCTGAATTGCTGAAAAGCTTCGGTGCGGCGTTCCCAGCGCGCCACTCCGCCGCCATCCGTCGCGAGCCAAAGATCGCCGTGCGCGTCTTCAGCTATCGACCAGACATAGTCGCTGGCGAGCCCACGCGGATTGCCGCGATCGCGGCGGAACTGACGCACGCTGTAGCCGTCGTAGCGATTCAGGCCGGCTTCTGTCGCGAGCCAGACGTAGCCTTGCGAGTCTTGCAGGATGCCGTTGATGGTGCTCATCGAGAGCCCATCGCGCATGGTCAGATGTTCGAAATACATCGGCCGGGTCGCAGGGATCGGCGCGCCCGCGAGCGCCGCGGCGCTGACGGTCCCTGTCGCTATGCAGGCAGCCAAAAAATTGAGAATGCGCCTGCGATTCCGCATGAGAATGCTGGGATTATTCCGGCAGCGGAACATCGGCGCCCGTGTAACCTTCGCTCCACGAATAGCCTTCACTCCACGAATAGCCCTCGCTCCAGGAGTAGCCTTCGCTCCAGGAATACCCCTCGCTCCAGGAATAGCCCTCGCTCCAGGAGTAGCCGCTGCCCGCCGTGTAGACGCCGTTCCACAGCAAGCCATCAAGAAGCAGCGGCACGCCCTTCAAGAGGCCGCCGACCAGGGGGCCGACCAGGGGAACATTCGATGCCAAGTTGCCGAGGCCGCCCACCAAGTTGCCGACGCCGCCCAGCAAGCCGCCCACCAACGAACCCACTGGGTTCGCATTCGAGGCCGACACTTGCATGATGTAGAAATTGCCGTTGGCGTCTTCATTCGCGCGTCCGCCGTAGTGCTGTAAGCCGGCGAGATCGAGCGCCACATTGACGCCTTGGTTCGCACATCCCGAAGCATTGCTGTACGCGGCATCGTGTGCATCCACCAAACCCGCGCCCTGCTGGAAAACCGTGTAGGCAAGCTTTCCGGCCGAATTGACGGCTGGATGTGCACCGGACATGAGATGGCACTTCACTTGATCCGGCGTCAACCGCGGATTCACCTGCAGCATCAGCGCGACGACCCCGCTGACGGTCGCCGCTGCCTGCGACGTGCCGGATATGGTCATGTCCTTGTACGGCTCGGCGACCCACGACGGATATTCCTGCGCCAAGGTGCCGTTGTCGGGAGCGTACGCCATGACGTGGCCGCCCATCCCCAGCACATCGGGTTTCACGAATCCCTCAAAGGTCGGGCCCGCGGATGAGAACGAATCCAACCGATATTGAGTCGGTTGCAGCGGATGATAGTTGTCCGTCACGGCGCCAACCGTGATGACGTAGGGAACATTGCCCGGCGCATTGATCGACAGCGCGTCGGGTCCGCGGTTGCCGGCCGCGGCAACCACGACGATTCCGGAAGCCCATGCGGCCATCACGGCCTGATTGAGGGGGTCCTGCCAGTAAGGCCCCGAGGGCGGCGCTCCCAGGGACAGATTCAGCACGCGAATGCCGTACCGCTGGCGCTGCTTGATGACCCATTGAACGCCGCTGATGACATCCGAATACAATCCTTGACCGTTGCTGTCCAAGGCGCGCACGGAGACCAGGTTGACGCCCGGTGCGACGCCTTGATACCGGCCCGTCGTGGCAACGCCGCTGCTCGCGATGACGGACGTCACGTGCGTACCGTGGCCGTAGGGATCGTTGATGTTCCGGCCGTACGTTTCCAGCCAAGATGGCAGGTAGTATCCCGGATTCTGGCGCGCAAGAATCACGTCATATTGGGCCAGTACGCGGCTGTTGCTCATGCCCGGCGCGCTTTGCAGCGGGCCTTGCTGATTCCACAGACCCGAATCGACGACCGCGACCGTGACGCCGCGCCCGGTCATGCCGCCGACATGCAAATTCGCCGCATCGACTTCGCTCGGATAATACGTTTCGGGCAGCGTGCCCATGGAGCTGGCCACCACGGCGGTATCGTCATAGACCTGCAACTGCGGCACCTGCTCCGCGCGCAGCGCAGCCATCTCGCGCTCGTCGAGCGAGGCGGCGACAGCGCGGATGACGCTCAAGTCGCCCGTCACGAGACCACCCGCGCGCGAAACCGCCTCTCGCGCGCGTTCCGCACTCTCGGACTGCACGATGAAGCGGTGCCGGAGATGCGGCGTCGCGACACCGAAATTGGCAGGCAGCAGGGCCGGCGCATGCGCTTGCACCGCGTTACTTCGCGCCGCCAGCGCAACTGTCGCGGGCGCAACTGTCGCTGGGGCAACTGTCGCGGGGGCGCTACTGCGGAAATTGGCTGCGGTCAGACACAGCGTAATGCCGAGTAGACTCGACGCCAGCAGCCCATTCCGGTACCCGTTCTTTCGTGACATGTTGCGCTTTCCAGTTGCTATCAGCACTTGATGCGCGACATTCTCCGCGATTCCCCGAGTCTAGAAATAGCGACACTCACCATAACACCCGTACGCACGTCTCATTTATCGATACGGTTCCAGATATGTAAATACAGCGGTTGATACCGCGGAATTTGCGTGCAACATAAGTACTTTGCAAATGAGCAACAGTCGAAATTTGCGCTTTAGAACCGCAATATTTTGGTGAGCGCCAGAACCGTGAGCAGCGCGGTGATGAAGGAAATCAAAACCGTGATGCTCATGCCGACGATGCCGTCACGATGCTCGCGGTACCAGAGATCCATGCGGCCGCGCCGCGTGTGCAGGCGGATCGCGCGATCCGCGCCTGCAAAGGTGACCGCCGCATAGAGCATGCCGTCGCTGCGCCTGGCGTAAGTGATCAAACGGCGGTACTGCAAGTAGCGCAAAGGCAGTTCAAGCTTTGCGGTGATCAGCTTGGCGCGAATCTCTTCCGGGAACTCGGAAGCATCCATGCTCTGTAGTTTGCCTTCCTTGTTCCACGCCTCTCCCTCGCGCATGGGATGCATCGCAAGCCACAGCAGCTGCTCACTGGTGACCTGCACATCTTCGTCGATGTTCTCGCGGTAATAGTACAAACCGTGCAGGATGCGATCTTCGTCGTCTCGGCTCATTTCAGTGGTATCGCATAATGTAAACTGGCAACATGCGTCGGGTGGCGGCCGACATTCTCAAGATTCTATCGCGATGGCGCACCCAATGGGCGTTGACGCTGATCCTGCTGGTCATTGCGGGGGAGGCGTGCGCCGGCAGCATTCTGTTCATCGGCAATAGCTTCACCTTTGCCTACGGTTCGCCGGTGAGATACTACCGGTCCGACACCGTCACCGATCTTAACGGCGGCGGACAAGGCGGTGTGCCGGCCTTGTTCAAGTCATTTGCCGCTCAAGCGGGATTGAGCTACGACGTTTACCTGGAGACCGAGCCCGGCGTCGGCGTCGACTGGCACTTGGCGCACAAGCTGGATGTCATCGGTCAACGATCATGGGATGCCGTGGTCATGCATGGATATAGCACTTTGGATCCGAAGAAGCCCGGCGATCCTGGCGTGCTGATCGCCAGCGTGCGGCAAATGGCGGAGTTTCTGCGGGCCAAGAACCCGAAAGTGGATGTCCGCATCATGGCGACCTGGCCGCGCGCGGATCAAACCTATCAGCCTCAGGGCGCGTGGTACGGCAAGCCGATCGAGGCGATGGCTCATGACATTCGTGAAGGCTACAACCGGGCGGCAGCGTCAACACCGGGCATCGCCTTGATTCCGGTGGGCGACGCCTGGGTCCGAGCCATGCACTCCGGCGTGGCGGACCCCAATCGCTAGGACGGAATCGATGCCGGCAAGGTCAATCTGTGGACCTACGACAGCTACCACGCGAGCACCTATGGCGATTACTTGGAAGCCCTGATGCTATTCGGCGCCATCACCGGCCAGGATCCACGCTTGCTCGGCGACTTCGAGTGTTCTGGATTCGAACTGGGCCTGTCAGCCGCACAGGTCGGCGCCCTGCAGCAAGTGGCGTTTGATCAGTTGGCGGCCGAGGGTACACTAAGCACCGCGAAAGCGAAGCCGGCAGCCAAATTGTCTTCGCCTGCGAAATGCACCGCCTCGCGGTGAGGCGGCGATCAACAAGGGGAACCTCATGCGGCGTCTATTGATTCTGGGACTTGGCTCTTGTGTATTGGCCTCCCCGCTCTACGCGGCCCTGAAGCCCGGCGCCCAAGCCCCCGCCTTCACCACGCCGGCGACTCTCGCCGGAAAGCCGTTCACGTTTTCCTTGGCCGATGCGCTGAAAAGCGGTCCGGTGGTGCTGTACTTTTATCCCGCGGCCTTCACCAAGGGCTGCACGGTCGAGGCACATGAGTTCGCCGAGGCCACCGACAAGTTCAAGACAATGGGCGTCACGGTCATCGGCGTATCGCATGATTCCATCGACACGCTGAATAAATTTTCGGTGAGCGAATGCCGCAACAAATTTGCGGTGGCATCCGATGCCGACAAGAAAATCTCCGCCGCGTACGATGCCAATATCTTCTTCACTTCTTATACGAACCGCACCTCGTACGTGATCGCGCCCAACGGCACGATTATTTATGAATACACGGCGCTCAATCCCGACAAGCACGTCGAGAACACCATGGCCGCGGTTGCGAAGTGGCAGGCGGAGCAAAAGAAAGGCGGTTGAACGCCGCCGCTGCCGGCAGGATGCGAATCAGCGCCCGATCCGCGCGCTTGGAGTGATAGCGGCCTCACATTCCGCCGCGGCCATGCTGGGTATTCACGGCCGATACGGTTATATTCGATCCTGGGCAAGGGAGTCATTGCATGGTTACGTTATTGGTCTTGGCGTTCCTGGTCGCCGCGCTGATCGGCTATGTGGTCAGCATCTATAACGGCTTGGTGCGCGTCGGCGCCTCCGTCAAGCTGGCCTGGTCGAACATCGACGTGCTGCTCGTGCAGAGACACGATGAGCTGCCGAAATTGGTCGAAGTATGCCGCCAGTACATGGAATACGAGCGCGACACGCTGGAACGCGTCACCAAGGCGCGAAACGCGGTCGATGCCGCGCGCAGCTCCGGCAACGTCAATTCGGTCGGCGCCGCGGAGCAGGAATTGCGCGCCGGACTCGGCGGCCTCTATGCGGTGGCGGAACGTTATCCCGATCTCAAAGCGAACGAAGCATTTCGACAGCTGCAGGCGAGGATCAGCGGATTGGAAACCGCGATCGCGGACCGGCGTGAAATCTACAATGATTCGGTGAATGCCAACAACGTCCGGCTGCAGACTTTTCCGGACACGCTGGTCGCCAGTTTCGGCGATTTTCATCCGGCCAAACTGTTGGAATTCTTGAGCAACGAGAAGTCGGACGTCGATGTGAAGGCGCTGTTCGCGCGCTGACTCCTGCATCGCGCGGGCAGCCATGCCAAGTACCACGATCACGCACTACTGGACCGCTGCCGCGGTCTTTGGCGCGGCGACGTGCTGGGCGCTCTATGAGTTCTCATCGCGAGTCCGCCGCGACCGGCTGATCGAGGACACGCCGCTCGTGAAGATTCGATCGGCTGCGCAGGGATACGTCAAGGTTTACGGCCGCGCCGGGAGCGCCGGGAGCGATGCGACCGCCGCGCCGTTGAGTTCGCGGCCCTGCGTGTGGTGGAGCTTCGATGTCGAGGAAAAGCAGCGCAATGCCAAGGGCGAGACCACCTGGCGTTCGATCAACAGCGCCAGCAGCGTCGCCCCATTTCTACTCGCCGATGCCGATGGCGAATGCCTCATCGGCCCCGTCAATGCCGAGATCACACCCACCTGCCGTGATGTCTGGTATGGCGATGAGCCCACGCCCCCGGGGCCGCCGCCGGCTTCGCGCGGACTCTTCAACACCGGTCAATATCGATACACCGAGCGGCTGCTCTGCGCCGGCGATCATCTATCGGTAACCGGTGAACTGCGTTCGAATTCCGAGATGGAGAGCACCGACGCCGCCGCGGCCTCGCTGTTGCGCCAATGGAAATTGGACCAACCGGCACTGCTCGCCCGGTTTGACCAAAATCACGACGGCAAGATCGACGCCGCCGAATGGGAGAATGCCCGGCGCGCGGCGGCAACCGAGAGCCAGGCGCACGCGCTGAGCTCGGCCATCGTGCGCACCAGCGTCATCGGCGAACCGACTCATGGCGAGCCCTTTTTGATCGCGCCCATGGATTCGAGCCATTTGGTCAGGCGCGAAAAACTTTTCGCGGCAATGTTCTTCGCGATGGGAATCGTTTGCGCGGGTTTGTGCGCGTGGGCCATCGAGCACGCGCGTGCGCTGACGGGCTAGGAGATTGTCTGCGTACTCCAGGCGGTGAACGCGAATGAGCGCCTTTTGGCAGGCGTTTACGCCCAAGCTCATCATCGTTTGGCGCGAAGGTCAGCTCGGACGATCCTGGCGCCGCGATGCACTGGCCGGTCTCACGGTTGCCATTGTCGCGCTGCCCCTGGCCATGGCGCTCGGCATTGCCAGCGGCGCCTCCCCCAACCAGGGGTTGGTCACGGCGGTGGTCGCGGGATTCCTCATCTCCCTGCTCGGGGGGTCGCGGGTGCAGGTCGGCGGGCCTACCGGCGCCTTTGTCGTGATCGTCGCGGGTGTTATCGCCGCGCACGGCTATGCGGGCCTGGTCGTGGCAACGCTGTTGGCGGGTCTGATTCTGATTGCGGCGGGTTACGCGGGGATCGGCAGGCTCGTTCGTTTCATCCCGATGCCCGTGATCACCGGATTTACCGCGGGCATCGCCGTCATCATTGCCTCGAGCCAAGTGGGCGACTTCTTGGGCCTCGCCACGGGCAAGCTGCCCGCCGATTTCATCCCGAAATGGGCGGTGTACTTGAGCGCGCTCGGTTCGATCAACGCCTACGCGATCGGGATCGGCGCCGCCACGCTCGCCATGATCCTGCTGCTGCGCCGATTCGCGCCGCAGCTGCCGGCGTTTCTCATTTCGCTCCTCGTCGCCTCGTTGGCTCGCGTTACTGCATTTGCCGGTCGTCACCGTGGGCGATCGATTCCCGTCCATGCCGGCGGGGATTCCTGCGCCCCACATACCGAGCGTATCGTTGGCGTTGATACAGCAACTTTGGCCCTCCGCCTTCACGATCGCCTTTCTGGCGGGTCTGGAATCGCTGCTGTCCGCCACCGTCGCGGACGGCATGACCGGATACAGTCATAGGCCTGGACAGGAACTGGTGGCACAGGGTGTCGCCAACATCGCCTCCGCAATTTTTGGCGGCATGCCCGCGACCGGGGCCATCGCCAGAACCGCAACCAACATACGCGCGGGCGCACGCACGCCGCTGGCCGGAATGTTCCATGCGGTTTTTGTGCTGATCTTCATGTTGGTCGCCGGCAAGTTCATCGCCCGCGTGCCCATGGCCGCACTGGCGGCGATCCTGCTGGTCGTCGCCTGGGGCATGGCCGAGTTGGACCGATTCAAGAGCTTGCTCAAGATGGATGCCGGCGATCGTGCACTGCTGCTGCTGACTCTCGGACTCACCGTGCTCGTCGACCTGACGGTCGCAATCGGTGTCGGCGTGACGCTGGCCTCCTTGCTTTTCCTGGCACGCATGAGCGAAACGGCCGGCCTCTTGCCTGAGGAACTCAGCATCGACGACCCCGCGCAAAGGGCCTCTCTTCCCAAGGATGTCGAAGTGTTCAGGTTTGCAGGTCCCATGTTCTTCGGAGTCGCGCGCGACATGCTCGACGCGCTGCGCCGCTCGGGCCGGCGGCCGAAGTTCATCATCCTGCGGATGGAGCAGGTGCCTTACATTGATTCCAGCGGCGCGAGCGCGCTCGCTGCCTTCATGGGTCAGGCGCGACAAGAGGGCACTCAGCTGGTTCTTTGCGATCTTCGCCAACAACCCGGCGCGTTCCTGGCCAAACTGGAGCCGCCGTTTCTGGGGGCCGCGCGCGCGATCACCTTTCAATCGGCGCTCGATCAGGTTTCACAGGATCTGAAAAAGCCCTGACGATTTACTTGATGGTCGCCACACGGCCTTTCGTGGGGAATTTCTGAAACTGCAGGGCATCGTGTCCCGGCACCACCCGGTCCACCGATCCCGCCAGCTGAATCATGCGTTCCTGAGCTTGAATATTCGCCGCGTGGTCCGCGTCGCTGAACGTGGCGCTCGCCTTGTGCTCAACTAAATTGCGATAGAAGTAAACGTTGTCCGATGCCAGCACGAACGGCAACTTGCCATCCACCCGCAGATATTGCGACGCAAAGGTATGCCGCGAGCCGACGAACACGCGGATCCCGGGAAGGATCTCCGCGTTGTCCCCATCCACCAATCGCAGACGCCCCTCGGTATTGAGCCGAACCAATTGCTGGACGTCGTCCGGATCGATACCGCCGCTGTGGCCGCCCGCCTGCCACGCCTCTCCGGTGTAATAGCGAAACTCGTCCTTCTGGATCCAAACGGTTGCCTTGGGAAATAGATCGATACCGCCCATGTGATCCCAGTGCGCGTGGCTGATCACCACATCCGTTACCTCTTCGGGTTTCACGCCGGCTTGGCGCACCGCTTCGTCGGGACGCAAGTAATCGGTGATGTTCCATTGCTTGAACCAGCGCTCGCGGTGAAAGCCACTGTCGAAAAGAATGTTGTGGCCGCCGCCTCGAATCAGCCAGACCACGAAGTCGACATCGACTTTCTCGTCTTGCGGACCTCCCACGACCAGCGCACCCACGGGGACCCCCGGAGATACACCATAGCGAATGGCCTCGATGGAATACTCGACCGGCGCATTCGCGCCCATCAAACTCAAGGCAAATCCAGCCAGTACGAGACGTTTCAACATGATTTTCGCCCGCGGCACTCGCGCGCCCAAGACTCTATTTTTTTCTCGCTGCCAGGTACGCCTTGGTCTCGTCGCCGACAATCGCGACCAAATTCCCCATGGTGAGATTGGCATCGATCAGATGCAGCCCCCAGTCCTCCAGCACTTGACCATTCACGACCACGTCGCCCGATATGTCATTGGTGCGCGCACCGTCAGGGGTGGGATGCACGGTCACGGCAAGATAGGATCCATGTTCGTCTGCCACGCATGCGGCGCTCAAAAGACCGGGGACCTTGACGAACGCGGTTTCGATCGGCTTGGGAGGCTGCGTCCAGTCGAACTGCTCCCTCGGACCGTCAGAACCGGTGGAGATCCGCCCCGCCGACAGATAGGCGTTGAGCAGCCCCGAGCCGCCGCCCAACGCGGCCGGATTGGCGCAGACCGCTTGCATGCCCTCCGGCGCCTTGCCGAAGCGGGAATTCGCCGGCGGCGGTACGTTCACGCGGAAGTCCGCAAAAGCGATCACGCAGCCGGTCTGGCTGTTTGCGCGGCATACGGGAATGTGCTTGAACGCACCGCCGACATCGGCGCCCTTCGGCACCGGCAGACTCGTTCCCATGAGGATGGCCGAGATCAATTTCCCTTGGACCGGTTTGCCGTCGATCTCTTCCTTGATGAGGCGCGTGAGTACTCCGGAGCCCTGGCTGTGGCCAACCAACACGACGCCGCGGCCCTGATTGTCGTGCGCCAGATAATAATTCCATGCCGCGAGCACGTCGCTGTAACCCAGGTCCCGATCCGCCGGAATGGGCTTGCCGGCAATCAGCGCACGCAGCGCGGTCAAGGTAACTTGCCGATACATGGGAGCGTATAGACGGCAGTTGGCTGCGAAGCGCGCAAATTGCGCGTTCACGACGTTTTTTTCCGCGCCGGTGATGGTCAGATCAGAATTCCCGCCCGGCTCATTCGAGACCGTGGGATAGACATAGAAACAGTCGATCGCCGGATTCTTCGCGGAATGAAAAACTTCGCGCGTCAGGGACCCATTGACCGCGACAATCGTCGCGTCCTGAGGCGCCGAGCAGGCATCCTGGCGACCGGGTCTGCACAACCAGACGGCGGTATTGGCGTAGTCGGTGGCGGCGGGAGCGGCCGGCGCGTCTTGCGCATGCGCGCGATCTGCTGCCAATCCCAGCGTCAGAATCGAGGTTATCGCGAGAATGGATCTAAGCATGGAACTCCCCAACTATTGTTCTCGGGGCATTATCGCGCGGGAGGACGTCAAAGCGCAGAAAAATCTGTCGGCCTCGGCGCGGGGAGTTTACCGCTCGGAGCGGCTGCTAGGGCATCAAATTTCCCGGCTCTTGCAGGGCTTTTATCGCACCCCAGAGCAGAGGAATGCCGACGGCAAGCCACAGCAGCACAAGCTTGAACATGAAGGTTCTGCTATTGGCGTTCTGCACTGCAGACCGTTCATTCACCGATCCGGGCGCAGCGCCGCCCAACGTATTTTCCATGATGCACCCCGGTTGATCCTTCGTCCTACCGAGTAGAACGAAATCCGCGGTCCAATCAGGACATGCGCTATTCAATTTTCTCTGGATGCGATTCACCCAACCACAGGGTGCACGCCGCGATCACCGGCGGAAGCAGGAAACACCATATGCCCTGCTTCGCGTAAATCAGCGCGGCTGCCGCGCAGCCTGCCGCGAAAGCCGTGACGCTGATGGACATCCGCGACAGGCGCGTGCGGATCGGGCCGCGCGCCGCGGTCGGCACGCCGCGCATCAGGTCCGCAAGATCGATCATGATCTGAATGGTGTTGCCCGTCATGATGGTGGTCGGCGGCAGCGCCCCCATGTGAATTCTATGGATGGCATTTTGGATCGCCATCGCCGCGACCAGAGCCATGCCGGTGAGCACGGCGACCCATCCATCGCCGCTGTCAAAGGGACCATAGGCGATGGCCAGCGCCGCGCCCAGGATGAGCAACGCCAGCTTCACGCCGAGTATGGTGCGAAGAGCGGGCAAACCCTTTGCGGTGAGCGACGCGCTGAGCAGTCGAATCGCCAGCACGACCAGGCAGAACATCGGCAGCGCCAACAGCTTGGCGAGTGCACCGCTCGTTCCCAGTACCAGAGCCGCGCCGAGAGTGACGAAGTTGCCCGTGACGTGGGTCGTAAACAACCCGTGCAGCGCGAGGTAGCCGGCGGCATCGACATATCCGCCATTCACGCTGAGGAGTACGGGCAAGCTCGGTTTCATGGCGATCTCGGGTGCGGGTGGTGAGTTCGTTACTATATATTGGGATCGATGAATAGAATCAGATCGAAGGCTGCGCAGACCTTGGGATTCGCGTTATCGCGCATCGCGCTGTCGCCCATCGCGTTATTGCTCATCGCGTTGTCGCCCATGGTGTTATCGCCCATCGCGCTACTTGGCTGTTCGCACCCTGCGCCTTACGGCCTCGAGGGCCGGATTGCGACGCAACCCTACTTGCGAATGCCGTCCCAGCCCGGCGGCGAGCTGCCGCCGCTGCTTTCTCAGACAGGTGTCTTCAGGGATACCGCCAACCGAATCCCGAACCCTGGGCTGATCCCCTACGATATCAATGTGGCCTTTTGGTCCGATGGGGCGGACAAGTCGCGTTGGATCGCCGTTCCGGGGCAGATCGTTTTTTCGTCCGCCGGCGAATGGCGCTTTCCACCGGGCACGGTTTTCGTGAAAAATTTTGACTTGGGCCTGGACGCTGCAAATCCCGGCGCCAAGCGCCGGCTCGAAACGCGCCTATTGGTGTGTGATTCCTCGGGCGGCGTCTATGGCGTGGTCTACAAGTGGCGGCCCGACGGCAGCGATGCGGACTTGCTCGCGGGCAGCGCCACCGAGAACATTTCAGTGAAGTCGGCCAATGGCCAGGTCACGCCTCAGACCTGGTACTACCCCAGCAGGCAGGATTGCCTGACCTGCCACACGGCAATCGCCGGCGGTGTGCTCGGCGTGAAAACACGCCAGATGAACCGGCCCTTCGCCTACCCTTCGGGCGTCACTGACAATGAGCTCCGCGCGTGGAATCATCTCGGATTATTTGCGCCCGCATTCAAGGAAGACGAGGTGCGCAGCTTTGCCGCGCTTGCCGCCGCGGATGACACCACCCGCTCGCTGCAAGATCGCGCCCGCTCCTATCTCGACGCCAATTGCGCGCAGTGCCACCGTCCGGGCGGTACCGTCGCCAATTTCGACGCGCGCTATGACACGCCGCTCGACGCACAGGCGCTCGTTGATGGGCCGGTCTTGATCGATCAGGGCATCGACCGGCCGCGCGTCATATCACCGCATGATATTTGGCGCTCGATCGCCTACATGCGCATCGATACCGTAGGTGACATCAAGATGCCCCCGCTGGCGCGCGAAACAATCGATCAGAAAGGCGTGCGGCTGTTGGGAGAATGGATCAACAGCATGCCGGGAAAGGCTGTGCTCGCCCCGCCGACCATTTCTCCGCAGGGCGGCAGCTTCGCGCAGCCCATGGAGATCTCCCTGGCGTCGAGCGAACCGGGCGCGGACATACGCTATACCTTGGATGGCAGCGTGCCGAGCTTGACCGATATTCATTATGAAAAGCCCATCAGGCTGACCGGCCCCGCGGTACTTCGCGCGCGGGCCTTCAAGGATGGATTCACCCGCAGCATCACCGCACAGGAGGTTTTCGTCATCGCGAAGTGATCGCGATACCCCACGGACTCGATCCGGCCTTGATCCGCGACACTTCTTTGTTGGTCTTCAGGTCGACGACCGAGACATCGTTCGACGGGCCATTGGCCGTGAACAGAAATTTGCCGTCGGGCGACACGCCAATGCCCCAGGGACGCGTGCCCACTTTGATCGTGTGCAGCAAATCATAGCTGTGCGTGTCAAACACAGAGATGGTTCCGGCACGCCCATTGCTGACGTACAGGCGCCTCTCATCCGTCGACAATTTGACCCGCATCGGACGCGAACCGGCCGGGAGCGCGATGGTCTGCAGCACTCTGGCATTCACCGAATCGATGACGTTCAACTCGCCGGCCGATTCCGACGGAATGAATCCGATGCCGCCGGCGGACAGAAACGCCACGCTGCGCGGCCTGCCATTCACCTTGAAATGGGTGACGGCCGAGTAGGAGTTTGCATCGATAACGTAAATGTCGCCGCCCGCCTCGCAGGTGACGTAGAACTGCCTGCCGTCCGGGGTGGTGGTCACGCCCTCCGGTTCCTGGCCCACGGGAATGATATGTTCCAGCTTTCCCGAGGCAATATTGATCACACTGGCGGTTTTGGTGTCTTCGTTGGAAATATAAATCCGGCGCCCATCCTTGCTGAGCGCAAATTCCTCCGGGTCCGACCCCGCATTCAGTTTGCCGGTCAGTTTCCTCGTCGCCATGTCCAACACGCCGATCCCGTCGGCGCCTTTGTCGGCATCTTCGCCCTGATCGCTGCTTTTTTTCTTGTCGAAGATCGGGTTGCCGTGGGAATCGATCTGCGGCGGCGCTTCGATCGGCGTGCCGCTCAAGGCGACGTACACGACCTTGCCGTCGGGACTGACGTGGATGCCGCGCGGCCTCTTTCCCACGGGTATGGTGGCAGCGACGCTGAAGTCGCTGCCATTGATCACGGTCACGTCCCCCGATCTCTCGTTGGTGACGTACACCTGATAGCCGGCGGCAGGGAGGGAAATCGCAAATTCGGCGAGCGCCGAGAGAATCGCAGCGAGAACTGGCGCCTTGGTCACGAATTGCTGCACGAATCCATCGTGGCTGAGGCGTGTGAAAACCGCAACCCGCAGGCCCGGGTTCTCAATATCGATATTGCATCACAGCATTTACGCCCGGCCTGATGTGCGGCCGTTCGCACATTGAGCGGACATTAGGGGTTTGCCTGCGGAACCTCGAGATATTCTGTCAAGATTCACTGAAATGAGCCGAAATTTGAGGGAAGACGACGCGCAGGGACGCACTTCGCGTGCGCGTGCGCAGATCATTAGTAAAGTACAACCATGGCGAACGTCGCATCAGCACCGGGCAAACTGAAAGAATCGGTTCCAGCAAAAACCGCGTCCTCGCCAAAAACCGTCGCCCCGACCAATCAGCCGCTCGCGACCAGTGCCGCGTCACGCGCCTCGGCGCTGGCGTTTCTCGGCGAATTGGCAACCGAGGTGACGAGGGGTACGGTCAGTCTTCCGTGCTTCCCCGATGTGGTGATGCGGATACGCAAAGCGCTCGCGGAACCCGACGTCAGTCTGACCGAGATCGTCAAGATCGTCGGCACAGAACCCCGGCTGGCCGCGCGTTTGCTGCAAGCCGCCAACTCGGCGGCGTTCAATCCCGCAGGCAGGCATTTGACCGACTTGCGCGCCGCGATCACACGGTTGGGTCATCGTCCCGTGCAAAGCGCAGCGATGTCCTTCGCCGTCAAGCAATTGCGCTTGGCGCCGGCGCTGCGCTCAATTTCCAAACCGCTGAATATCTTGTGGGAACAAAGTATTTCCGTCGCGGCCATCTGTCAGGTGATTGCTCGACGCACCAGGGTAAGTCCGGAAGAGGCATTTCTCACCGGTTTGCTCCATGGCATCGGCCGCCTGTACATCATGGTTCGATCGGTAGGCAAATCGGACATGCTGTATCAGGATCCCAGCTTCGTCGACATGATCGCAAGCTGGCATCCCGCCATCGGCAAGGCGGTGCTGGAGAACTGGGGATTTGACCCGCACATGTGCGAGGCGCTCGCCGATCAGGACGACCATGGGCGCAGCGGCAAGAACGAGCCCGACCTGACCGATGTCATTATCGTCGGAGTCGAGCTCGCCCGCATCCTGCGCGAACCCGGCCCGCGATCGGTCGAAACGGACGGCGTCAAGTCCTATGGCCGGCTGCACTTGACGACGCAAAATTGCGCCGAGATCTTAAGACACGCGGAACACCAGTTGGGCTCGTTACACGCAGCGCTTGGCTGCTGACTCCAACACCGCGATCAGTTGCGCAACGGTCTCGATCACGACATCTGCTCCCGCGGTGCGCAGGCTGGTTTCCGCAGCGGTAATGCGCGCGGCTCGATCCGCCGCGGGCAGTGCCAGTAAAGCTTCGCGCGACAGCCCCACTTCGTTGCCCGATGCGGAAATTCCGACCGTAAAGCAGCCGGCGGCGCGGCCCTCCTTCACTCCCGCTTGCGTGTCGTCCACTTTCACCACACGCGAAAGCGGCCAGATCCCAAGCTCGGCGCAGGCTTTGTAAATCATCAGCGGCGAGGGCCGCCCTTGCGGGGTCTCGCCGGAGCACACCAGATGATCCGGGACATAGCCTTGCGCTGCCGCCTCTTGCAGCACCGGCAGCATCATCTCGCGTGTGTAGCCGGTTGATGAAGCCACCTTGAGGCCTTGTGCGTGCAATACCTCGACCACCGCACGAGCGCCATCGATCAGCCGCGCCGAACGCGCCGCCTGATCGCGCATCAGCGGACCCAAATCGCGCATCAGTTCACGCACATCGTCATCGTCAGCGGAAGCGCCGCGGGCCAAAGTCCAGGCGTCCGCCACCACCGGCTCGCGTAGCAGCGCGCGCACGTGGTCCTCCTTTGCCTTGCCCATGTCCGCCCGGGCCAAGGGATCGCTGATCGCAACGCCGCGGAGCGCAAAGGCCGCGCGCAGCGCGACAACCGGCGCGTGGCAACCGAAGTCGACCATGGTGCCCGCCCAGTCGAAAATGACCAAATCGAAACGATCGCGAATGGCCATCAGCCGGTACTCCATCCAAACAGTTCTGCCACGACTTCTTCGCCAATTGCAAATCCGGTCGACGCGCCCGAACCGCTGGTGATCATCACGATGCGAACGTTGCGCGCCGGTGCATCGATGAACATGCCGCGGTCGGTGCAAGACGGATAAGTACCGGTCCACCGTTCGCGAACCGCGCCCGGCGCCCGGCCGGTCGCCGCGGCAAACTCTTCGAGTATGAGCTGATCGACTCGCTCGTCCGCGAAGAAATCCGGCGTCGGCGCATAGTGATGGCTATCCCCCACGACGAGTGTGCCATCGCTGCTTTGCACCGCAATGAGGTGAATCCCATGCCGCAAATACTCGCGCTGCTCCGCTGCCAGGCGCTCGCGCAGCGGCGTCGCCTCAGGCAGTGCGCTGTAACCCGCGTAGCGCAGCAGGCCAAGATCGGACATCAACACGCCCGGCAGACGAAATCCGGGGTCTGCAAGACGCAACATCTGCAGCTTACAGCGAGTCACGTTGTACTTGGCGATCTGATTCGGAAAAAGCGTGGCGAGGTCGTCTCCCGGGCACACCACTGCCGCCCCGGCGTCCACCACACCGCGCGAGGTCTCAAGCCGCGGCGGCTCGACGGAGAGCACGGCGGTCTCCCTCATGAACACCACACCGTAACGCGCCGCCAGCCAGGCGGCGATTTTCGGGACGGCCTCGCGCGATTCGACGCGCAGATCGATTGCGCTCTCGAGCACCGCCTGCACATTCGCTCCGGCCAGCTCACTGCAGCGGGTGCCCGCGGCGGCGCGGCTCAAGAGCCGGCATTCCTCGCCCATTTCAGTTCGGACAAACGCTTCGAGCACGGCCACCGCTTCCACGCGTCGCGCCATCATCCACATACCCCGTTGCGTGATCGCGATTCCGGCTTGACCCGCAACGTCCACCCAGACTTCGCGCGTGCGGCGGGCACGAGTCCATGCCGTTCCCCGCTCCTGGCCCGTCACCGACACGAATCCGAAATTTCGTACCGACGCCCCGTTCGAGCGCGCGTCGCGATCAAGAACGACCACGCGCAGCCCCTGCAGCGCCGCGGCGCGCGCACACGACAGACCGATGATTCCGGCGCCGACGACCGCCAAGTCGAAGGCGCCGGAGACCGCGGACGAAGAACTCATGATTTGCTCACCACTGCAGGAGACCGCTCCGGTACCCAACTACTGTCGGAGGGTGACAGATTTGCGGCATCGACGTCGACCCGGCGCGGTCGAAACGTATGGTAGTCTCGCGCGCGTGACCTCCAGGCTCCATCAGGTCCTAGAAAGGGCCAATCCCGTCGTCTTCACGATCTTCGCCGGCCTCGCCGGATTTGCGGCGTACTTTTCGATGTACGCGTTCCGCAAGCCGTTTTCCGTCGCCCTTTTTACCGACGTTCCGGGATGGCACTTCGCGTTGGATTACAAGATCGCTCTGGTGCTGGCGCAGGTCCTGGGCTACGCCGTTTCAAAACTGATCGGCGTGAAATTGATCGCGGAAATCACCCCGAACAAGCGGGCGGCTGCCATTCTGGTGCTCATATTTCTCGCCTGGCTCGCTCTCATTCTGTTCGCGCTCGTCCCGGCACCCTGGAATGTGTTCGCGATGTTCTTGAACGGCCTGCCCTTGGGATTGATCTGGGGCTTGGTCTTTGGCTTCATGGAGGGCCGCCGTACTTCCGAGGTATTGGGCGCAATTTTGTGCGCGAGCTTCATCGTCTCCTCGGGCGCGGTAAAATCAGTGGGCAAATTGCTCATGGATGTCTGGCATATCGGCCCATTCTGGATGCCGGCCGCCGCCGGAGCGCTGTTTTTCCCGCTGCTGGGCTTGTCCGTGTGGGTGCTGTGGCAGCTACCGCCGCCCAGTCCGCAGGACGAGGCTGCGCGCGTGCGGCGCGCGCCGATGGACGGCGCCGCACGCACCCGCTTCCTGCACCGCTATGGACCCGGCATTGCCCTGCTCGTGCTCAGTTACGTGCTGACCACGGCGATCCGAGATTTCCGCGACAACTTTGCCGCAGAAATCTGGACCGCGTTGGGATTTGGCCATGCTGCCGCGGTGTTCACGGCCAGCGAGCTGCCGGTCGCGGTGCTGTCGCTGACGGTGCTCGCCGTCATCATCGTCGTGCGCGACAACACCAAAGCCCTGCTGGTGATTCACGGCGTCGTGATTGCCGGGTTGCTGCTGCTCGGCGCATCGACGCTGGCCTTTCAAGCGGGCCTGCTCTCACCGCTTGCCTGGATGATTTTGAGCGGCGCGGGATTGTACATGGCCTATGTACCCTTCAACGCCATGCTGTTCGATCGCTTGATCGCCGCGAGCGGTACGGTGGGGACAGCCGGGTTTCTCATTTATGTTGCCGACGCGTCCGGGTATTTGGGAAGCTGCGCGCTCCTGCTCTGGCGCAACTTCGGCCTGGTGCAGCTCAATTGGTTGCAAGTCTTCACGGCCAGCGCGTACGGCGCCAGCGTGCTCGGAACGCTATTGATGGGCCTGTCGGCACTGTACTTCGTGCGCAAGACTGCCCCGATCAAGCCCTACGGGGTCGAGGCAGCGCACTCATTGAACGGATGAGCGCACGGAATCGATGAGCTCGCGATAGTCCTCGAGCTTCGGGGTTGCCAGGCCCGCGACCTTGCCGGCATCGTCCCAGCGCCTGACGCGTACCGCCTCCCGATAGAAGGATTCGGTCTCGAAGCGCGCGGTCTCCTCGCGCGTCATCGGACCGCCCTGCAGCCCGAGTGTGACCACCGAAGCCGGACTGAGCTTCGCAAAATAGGCGCTGTCGGTGGCGCAGAGGTAGCGTTTGGCCGGCACGTGCAGGCGCACCGGCTCCGAAACCGAGGCGGGAAAGCGCCGTGCCAGCCAGCGGCCCCCCACTTCTTCGTGACGCGCATCGGTGGTCCAATCCGCGATATCGTCGGGTACGGCTTCGATGAGATGCCCCACATCGTGAAACAATGCCGCGATGACGAGCGCCGCCGGCGCCGCCTCGGCTTGCGCGAAATAGGCCGCTTGCAGCATGTGTTCCGTCATCGACACCGGCTCGCCGTAGTACGCCCCCGCTCCGCGTTGCTTGAACAGCGCGAAAATCTCGTCGACCGGGTTCATGCGGAGGGCACCGCGCTGAAGCGCCGGCGCAGCAGGGCCGATTCGCTGTAGACGCTGTCGCGCGTCAGGTAACAGCCGCGCAAATGGCGCGCATGTTTCGCCGACGAGAACGGCGTACGGCCATGCAGGATGCGCTGATTGTCGAACACCACGAGATCGCCGCTGCGCAATCGAAACTTGAGTTGAAACGCCGGGTCGCGCAGCAGCAATGCGAACTTCCGATAGGCGCGATAGAACGCCTGTGTGTCGTCGAGCGAGAGGCGCAGCGGCGCAATCGAGCGGTTGTTGTAATGCACGCCCGTCACCGCGCCATCGCAGGACAGTTGGATCAGGGGCCGTTCTGCATACAGGTCCGCATCCTGGGACTGATACCGGAACGGCACCGCGGTGCTCGTCAACCGGGCGAAGGCATCGGGATCGTTGTGGCGCAGGTGCGCAGCCAGCGCCAACCCATCGGCAAACAGATTCTCGCCGCCGTCGGGCGCGGCGATCAACATGTGCAGAGCTTGAAAACCCGGCACGGGTTCTCGATACGGATTGTCGGTATGCAGACCCAATCCTAGGTCGGAGAACGCCAGATTCTCAGGCTGCGCGACGGCGCGCACGTCGAACACCAGCCCATAGTTGGTCTCGGCGACGCGGCCCACCAAGGACATGGCCTCGAGTATGGCTGGATCGGTGGCCGGCACGTCGCTCAAGAAGGCAATGCCGTTGGTCAGCAACCGCGTGAGCCAGCGCGAGCGATCCGCCGCGCTTTCCTTGGCCTGCCGCAGGCTCAGCCAGGCAAAATCGCGCAACGCATCCAAGGTCGCGCCGATCCAGGCCTGCATCGCAACGTGCTCGAACGGCGTATCCGCCTGCGCGGCCAACCACCCAGCATCGAACGAGGCGGCTTGCGGCTCGTTCTGCCACTGTACTTGCACCACGCCGGCGCGCAGCGACGCGGCGCGAATCTTGGGGGCGGCAGGGAAATCCGCAATATCGACCAGTCGCTGGCCGCTGTGGGCATCGCGCTGTTCAGCCTGGTTGTCGCGCAGCCAGACAGCGGCGAACTCACTGGTGCGCCCGTCCGCCCATTGCAAGGTCAGCGAATCGGCGGTCGCGTGGACATCTTCGAGAGCGGCTGGAATTTTCACGGTAAATGCCGTCCGGCGCGCGCCGCGCGGGCGCTCAAGTAAAACAAATAGCCCGAGCCCACAGCCGCCGCGGCGCTGACCGCGGCGAGTGTCACGAATACACCCTGCCAGCCGAACGACACGGACAATCTTGCCACGCTGTCGCCGGCCGCCACCGCGCCCAGGTAGCCGACGCCGTCGATGATGCCCGACGAGGCTGCCGAAGCTCGTTTGCCCCCGAAATCAAGCGCAAAGGCGCCCCCGAGATACGAATAGGGCCCCAACAGGCAAAAGGCAATGATGCCGATCGCAACCAGCGGCAACAGCGAGCCGGCGGCACTCGAGCGCATCGACATCAGGAGCAACAGGGCGGCAGCGGTCGCCGCCAAACCGAGAAACAGCACCAGCGAGCGGCCATTGACGCCGATCCGATCGCTGAGCCATCCCGAAGCGACGACCGACACCGCGCCCACTCCCGGGAAGATCGAGCTCAAGCGCGCCGCATCGCTCACGCCATAGCCTAAGTAGTCGCGCAAATACACCGGTGTCCAGGTATTGAAGGTTTCCCGAATGATGGTGCAGCCCAACGACAGAAAGCAAATCAGCAGGAATGCGCGGCTGCGCAGCAGCGGCAGCAGCAGGCTGCGCACGCTGGGACGCGACTCCTCGGCGCCGAACAAATTTAGCGGATTGGGCTTGGCTTCGGCAAATTTCAATCCTAAGCGCGATTCGCGCAGGAACAGTGCATTGAAGAGCAGCATCGCACCCGCCACGGCCGCCGCGAAATAAAACAGCGCCCGCCAGCCGACGCCGTGTTGAATCAGCATGCCCATCCACTGGCGCGCCGCCGCGTCGCCGACCAGGTAGCTGATGCTCAAGACACCGATGACGCTGCCATAAGAGGTGTAGTCGAACCATTTCGACGACACTTTGATGAGCCCCGCCCAGGCAATGGATTGCGTGAGCCGGTTGCCGATCCACGCGAGCATGAACAGCGGCACCGTTCCGCCGAGCGTGAACAACAGGGTGAACGCGGCGGCACCCGCCAGTCCAATGAGAAAGCTGACGCGCCCGCCCCATAGATCGCCCAAGCCTCCCAAGAAGAGCTTGCCGAGTGCATAGGCCAGGACCCCGAGGGAGGAGACCTGTCCCATGCGCACGATGGCGTCCGCGTGGTTGAGGCCTCGGCCTCCGAGTTCGTCGATCAGCAGCGGTGTCGACACCGACAGGTCCGCCCGGCAGAAATACAGCGACGCGTAGCCGCCGAACAGGAGCGCGATGACGGTCGCTTGACGCAAGCGCAGGGGAAGTTTTGTCGCCTCGACGCTGGCCATCCGGAACGCTCTTTGCTTCTTGATGGCGTGCATCGTAGCATTCAGGGGAATGGCGCTTCGGGACTTGAGCATGCACGATGTACCCGACCGCATTGGTTATTCGATCGCCTACAAGCGCACCGTCGTCCTGCTGTTGACGCTGGCGTACACGCTCAATTCGGCGGATCGCACGCTGATCGCCATCATTGGCCAGCCGCTGAAGCTCGATCTGAATCTGACGGACGCGCAGCTGGGTGTTCTGATCGGCACGGCGTTCGCGACGCTTTACGCCTTCAGTGGTCTGCCCATCGCCCGCCTGGCCGAACGTTTCAATCGCGTGATCATCATATCCACGGCGTTGGCCGTGTGGTCGGCGCTCACCGTCTTGTGCGGGGCGGCGGCGAATTTCACGCAGCTGCTCCTGCTCCGGATGGCAGTCGGCGTGGGCGAGGCAGGCTGCACGCCGTCGGCTCACTCGTTGATATCGGATTACTTTGCTCCGTCGCGGCGCAGTACCGCTCTGTCGGTTTATTCCTGCGGAATATCATTCGGCTACATGCTGAGTGCCGTCGTGGGCGGTTACGCCGCTTCCCACTACGGCTGGCGGATCGCCTGCTTGGTGGTCGGACTTCCAGGGATTGCCCTCGCCCTGCTCCTGCGCTGGTCGATCAAAGAGCCGCCGCGGGGCCACACCGACCGGCGGCTGACCGATTCGCGGCCGACAGTGCCCTCTCGGCGCCTCGGATTCGCCGATGAACTCGGGGAGGTGATGCAAGTGGCACGGACGCTGTTCCTGAAGCGGCCGGTCGCGAACATGCTGCTTGGGCTGGTTGTGGCCTCGTTCGCCGCGCAGGGCTCCTATGCATTTGTGCCCGCCTACTTCAGCCGGGCCTTCGGTCTTGACTACGCGACGATCGGCATCATCTCGGCCGTCACGGGCGGTGCCACCGTGGGTTTGGGAATCGCAGCGGGCGGCGTCCTCACCGATGCGCTCGGCGCACGCGACGCGAAGTGGTACGCACTCGTTCCTGCCAGCGGGCTGATCATCGCGTTGCCCCTGTACGTACTGGCCTTTCTGCAAGCCGATTGGAGAATGAGCGCGCTATTCTTGGGCACGGCGGGATTCTTTCAATACCTTTCCTTCGGTCCCACGGTGGGCGTGGTGCAAAACATGGTGGACTCGCGCCGCCGCGCAACGGCGACGGCTCTGGTTTTCATTCTTCTGACCGTGATCTGTCTCGGGTTCGGCCCTCCCTTCACCGGTTGGTTGATCGATCGGCTTGCGGAACACAATTTCAGCGCCTTCGCGCCGGATGGCTCCTTCAAATCGATTTGTGGTTCAGGATATGCGGCGGCGACGGCCACCACGGTACTCAAGCAGGCATGCGAATCCACTCTGGCCCTGTCGTCGCGGCAAGGCATCATCGCGACGGTGCTGCTCTATGCCTGGGCGGCAATTCACTATCTCGTCGGAGCAATCGGCTTGTCCCAGGAAATGCGCGGCGCGCAGCTGCGCACTGACTGGGAGACTGTCTAAAGGACCGCGTGAGCCGCGATCGCGGCCGTGGGTTAGCTGCGCATGCGCGAGCCTTTCGCATCATACGCAGCCTCGGGTAAAGGCTGGGCATGATGCCGCTCGCCGATGATCTCGATCTCGAAACCGGAGGTAGCGCCCGCTATTGCCGCCGGCACGTATCCGAGGGCCAGAGAGTGATTGACCCGATGACCGAACGCGCCGGATGTCACCCAGCCCACGACCTTGCCCTCATGCCAGATGGGCTCATCGCCCAGCGCATCGGTGTCCACGCTCTCCAGCTTGAAGGTCAAGAGCCGCAGGGCGCCGCCGCCACCGCCCCGCTCTGCCAGGGCCGCGGCACGGCCAACGAACTTTTCTTTGTTGAAGTCCACGAACCGGCCGAGCCCGGCCTCGAACGGGCCATAGATCGGACGGTATTCCCGCGTCCAAGTACCGAAGCTCTTCTCGACCCGCATGCAATTGAGCGCTCGACCGCCGAAGGGCCGCAGGTCATATTTTCGGCCGGCACCGACCAGCAGATCATAGAGTGCACGCTGGTAGTCGGTGGTCACCCATATTTCGAATCCCAGTTCGCCCGTAAACGAAACGCGGCCGACGTAGCCCGGCACCATGCCGATTTCCATGCGCTTGAATGACAAGAAGGGAAACGCCGCGGTCGACAGGTCATCGCGCACCAGCTCTTGCAGCAGAGCGCGCGAATTCGGACCGGCTATGGATAGCCCGACGTATTCCATCGCGCACGAGCGGATCGACACGCCGGGGCTTGGGTGATGACGCTCGAACCAACGCAGGTAGTAGGTTTCCGCGGCGTAGGTGCCGATGAGGAAAAAATGCTCGGGGGCGACCCGGCACATCGTGAAGTCGCCGATCAATTTGCCGCGCTCGTTGAGCATCGGAGTCAAAGCGATCCGGCCGACGGCGGGAACCCGGTTCGACATCACCCGCGAAAGCCAGTCCGCGGCTCCGGTACCCTTGATCTCGAACTTGCCGTAATTCGAGATTTCGAGCAAACCGGCGGAATTCCTCACCGCATCGCACTCGGCGGCAACATGGGGAAAATCATTCGAGCGGTGAAAGCTGAACTCATCCTTGGCGCTCTGCGCGCTGGGCGCGAACCACAAGGAATGCTCCAAACCGCAGTAGTCGCCGAACACGGCGTTGGCAGCCTGCAGCCTTTCATAAATCGGTGTCGTGCGCAGCGGCCTGGCAGCCTGAAGCTCCTCGTTAGGGAACCGGATACTGAACCGGCGCGAATAGTTTTCGCGAACTTTGGCGTTGGTATACGCCAGCGTCGTCCAATCGCCGTAGCGCGCCACGTCCATGCCCCAAATGTCGGCGCCCGGATCGCCATCGATCAACCAGCGCGACAAGGCCAGACCCACCCCGCCGCCCTGGCTGAAGCCGGCCATGACGCCGCAAGCCACCCAAAAATTCTTCAGACCCCTGACCGGTCCGACCAGAGGGTTGCCGTCCGGCGCAAACGTAAACGGCCCATTCACAACTTTCCTGATGCCGGCATCGGCCAGCGCCGGAAAATGTTCGAATGCCACCTCCAAGCTGGGCGCGATCCTTTCCAGATCGTTGGCCAACAGGTCCTGTCCGAAGTCCCAGGGAGTTTGCGTCGGCGACCAGGGCACCCCGGCTTTCTCGTAGGTACCAAGCAGCATGCCGCCGCGCTCTTGCCGGAGGTACAGCTCCCCTTCGAAGTCGATGCAGTGCAGCTGTTCCTTTTTACCCTTGAGTTCCGGCATGTCGCCGGTGATGAGGTATTGATGCTCCATGGCCAGAATGGGCAATTCGATGCCGACCATGCGCCCCACTTCGCGGGCCCACAACCCCGCGGCGTTCACGACATACTCGGCATGCACATTGCCGTGGTCGGTGATGACATCCCAGGATCCGTCGCTGCGCGCTTTGAGATCGGTCACGCGAGTGTGCCTGACGATTTCCGCCCCGCCGAGTTGTGCGGATTTGGCGTAGGCATGCGTGACGCCGTACGGATCGACATGACCCTCGATGGGGTCGTACATCGCGCCCTTGAAATGCTTCTTGTCCAGCAGCGGAAAGAGTCCGGCCGCCTCATCGACGGATATGATCTCGAGATCCATTCCAAGATATCGACCGCGCGCCTTGGCCATCTTCAGCCAGTCCAGCCGCTCGCGGGTGCCTGCCAGCATCAGGCCGCCGGTGATGTGCACGCCGCAGGATTGTCCGGAGATTCGTTCGATCTCCTTGTAGAGCTCGATGGTGTATTGCTGCAATTTAGCGACATTGGGATCGCCGTTGACCGTGTGCATGCCGCCGGCCGCATGCCAGGTCGATCCTGAAGTGAGTTCGGCGCGCTCGATCAACAGCACGTCCTTCCATCCCGCCTTGGTCAGGTGGTAGAGAACGCTGGCTCCGACCACTCCGCCGCCGATCACCGCAACCCTTGTGACACTCTTCATTTACGCCCGACCATCAATCATTCGATACCGCCAAGTGCAGATTGGGATGCGTAAGATCGCCGCCGCTGCCAAAGCGCTCGATCAGCCAGGAACGGAACAACGCCACCGCGGTATCGCTGAGGGCCTCCGGATGCGTAATCAAATAGTAGCCGTAACCATCATCCAGGCTGTTGCTGTAGGGTTTGACCAGGCGTCCCGAACGGATGTGATCGCCGAACAGATACGTGTCGAGCAGCGCGACGCCCTCGCCGCTCATGGCATATTGCACGGCCAGCATCGCGGTATCGAACACCAATCCGCGTTCCACGTTGATGTTGGTCAAATTGGCGGATCGCGCGAATTGCTTCCAAAGATGATGCCGCGGCAATTCGGCGATGCGCACATGCACCAGCTCGTTCGCCTCCACGAACTGCGCCAGCGTTTTGTCGGCATGCCGCGCGGCGACATTGGGATGGCACAACAGACTCAAATGCACCGGCCACAACAGATCCGTGACCAGATCGGTCACGGTCGGCTTCGAATAGACCACCGCAACATCCACGTCCCCGGGCGGCGGCCCCACGCCGTGAGGACTGACCAGATCGATTTCCACTTCCGCCGCCGCGCGGCGGAAATCGCGCAGAATCGGCACCGCCAGGTATGCCGCGAAACTGGGCGGCATGTGCACCCGCAGCGTACGCGTGCCGGTCGCGCCGTCGTTGCGTAAATCGTCCAGCGCGTATTCCAGCCGATCGAAGGACTTCATCACGGCCGGCAACAGATGCTGGCCGGCCTTGGTGAGCACCAAGGAATGCGGGCGGCGTTCGAACAACTGCACGCCGATCATTTTTTCGAGCGCGATCACATGGCGCGACAGCGCGCTCTGCGATATCAGCAGCGCGTTGGCCGCGGCGGTAAAGCTCAGATGCTTGGCGACGCCTTCGAAGGCGCGCAAGGCGTTCAACGGCAGCCATCTTCGGTCGAGGTGCGAGTTGGTCATGTCAAGGTGCCCAGGATTTTGTATAGCCGATGGCGCGCTTCTGATCGGCGATGATGGTTCTCGACGCCCAATACAGATGATAGGCCGCCCAGAGTCCGGTGGGCGCCAGTACCAGCAGCGCCGCCCGCAGCGAAGCCGCGTCAGTCGGCCGCGGGCCCGCGAACCAGTCGCTCAACAGGCCGACCGCCCAGGGAGCGATGATGAGATTCAAGATGTTGGCGACCAGCAGCGAGATCGCGATGAACATATTGCGCATGCGGCACGGTGCGAGGTTGTTGAGCAGGCCGAAACAGGGGCCGATATAAAAGTAAATGGCGGGGATGAACAACCAGAACATTGCCTTGCATAGGAACAGGGAGTGCGTCCAGTAGGCGATGACGGAAGGGATGGTCGCCAAGCCGATCCCGGCGCTCAGCAACCACACCACGCGGCGCGGATCGGCCATGGACGAGCGCGACAGCAGCCACGCCGTCGCCACGGTGGCAAGCGAGCCTCCCCACAGATGAATGTTGCCGGTGACGGCGCCCGCCTGTCCGACGTCGAGGTTGTACGCGCGTTGCAGAAATGTCGGCGTCCAATAGATGAGGCCCCAACCCCAGAGCGCGCACAGACCGCCGCCGATCATGATGTGGAACGCCGCTTTCTGTTGCCAAAGGAATTTCAAACAGGCGATCAAGGAGGGCTTGATGTCCTCGACAACGGCGTCCAAGCGGCCCCGGCGCGGCTCTCTTACCGTCAGAAAAACAATCAATCCGACGACGACGCCGGGCACACCGAGCGCCAGAAAGGCTGCCCGCCAGTTGTACGCGTGCGCAATGGCGCCCGCCCGGTCGGCGCCCAACCAAGCGCCGATGGGCGCGCCGAGCGCGAGAACGGCCATGGCCATGGGGCGCCGGTCCGCCGGAAAGCAATCCGAGACAATGGCGGTGGACGGCGGCGTGCCGCCGGCCTCGCCTACGCCGACGCCGATGCGTCCCAGCAAGAACTGCAGGTAAGTCGTCGACAGCCCGCACAGCGCCGTGAACGCGGACCAAATCACCAACGATCCGGCGAGAATATTGCGCCGGTTATATCGATCGGCCAACCAGGCGATCGGGATTCCGAACGCGACATAGAAAAATGCCAGCGGCGTCCCGGTAAGAAAAGCCACGCCGGCATCGGTCAACTTCAGGTCGAGCCGAATCGGCTCGAGCACGGTGGACACGACATAGCGATCGGCAATATTGATGGCGTAGATCAAGCACACCAAAATGAGCACATACCAGCGCTCAATCGATGAGGGGGCATGGGTCCGGCTGGCGTCAAATGCGGTCGCGCTCAAACGTGAACCTCAAAGTGAACTCCCTCAACCATACAGGGTTCAATTGCGCCGCGCGACTGAAGGGGCCGGCCCGAGTATTCAGACAGGCTCTCGGGTGATTCGAAAAATGACATGGCCGGATCGCGAAATGGCATAGCGCCGGCGCGTCGAACGATTAAGCTCGTAAGCTGTGGCGGAATTTGACTACATAATAATTGGCGCCGGCACGGCGGGGTGTGTGTTGGCCGATCGTTTGTCGGCAAGCGGCCGTGACCGCATTTTAGTGCTGGAGGCCGGCGGTTCCGATGAGCGGTTTTGGATCAAGACCCCGATCGGATACGGACGCACTTTTGCCGATCCGTCGGTCAATTGGAAGTATCAAACGCAGAGCAGCCCCGGGCTCAATGGGCGCACCATGTACTGGCCGCGCGGACGGGTGGTCGGCGGCTCCAGTTCCATCAACGCGTTGGTCTACTGCCGGGGCGCGCCTCAGGACTTCGACGATTGGCGCGCGATGGGAAACGTCGGATGGGGCTGGGAGGACGTCAAGCCTTACTTCGAAATGTCGGAACGGCGTGTCGACCCGCAAGGGACTGCTCATGGCGGGGGAACACTCGACGTTGCCGACGTGACGCCATATCTCCATCCCATGCGCCGCAACTGGCTGGATGCCGCCGATGAGCTGCATTTGCCGACGACGGACGATTTCAATGGCGAGCATCCGCTCGGGCTGGGCTGCTACCAGGTCACCATCCGCCATGGCGTGCGCCGCTCCGCCGCCGACGCCTTTCTGCGGCCGGCGCTGCGCCGTGGAAACGTCAAGCTCGAGACGCACGCGTGGGCGAGCAAAATACGTATTCAGCAGCGGCGCGCCGGCGGCGTGGACTACCACCAGCATGGTGCGGCGAAATTTGCGGCCGCCAGGCGCGAAGTGCTGGTGTGCGCCGGCACGGTCAATTCACCGCAGCTGCTGCAGCTCTCCGGCATTGGATCGGCCAAGGCGCTCAGCGCGCTGGGCATTGATTCGTTGCTGGACAATCCTTCGGTCGGCGGGCATCTGCAAGATCACCTCGCCGTCGTCTATTCCTTCAAGGCAACTCAACCTACCTTGAACAACGCACTGCACTCGCCGTTGCGAAAGTTGGCCGCGGGCGTCCGCTACCTCCTGTCGCGCCGCGGCCCTTTGGCATTGAGCGTCAACCAAATGGGCGGTTTCCTTCCCTTGAGCGCCGGCGATGCGCGCCCCGCCGTGCAGCTCTACTTCAATCCGGTCACCTACAGCACGGGAGACGCGACCCGCAAGAGCATCGAGGTGGATGGATTTCCTGGATTTTACCTGTGCTTCCAGCCGACTCGGCCGACCAGCGTTGGGCGGATCGACATCGCGAGCGCGGATTTCAGGCAGGCGCCGCTCATCGCGCCCAATTACTTATCGACGCGCAAGGACGAAGAAGACGTCGTCGCCTGCGGCCGGCTGCTGCAGACGATCGCGCAAACGCGGTCCTTGCGTTCGCTCATCCTTGAACCGATTGCGCCCGATCTCAACTCGCTGGACGGCACCGGGATTCTGGCGGATTTCCGCGCGCGCGCGATGACCGTATACCACCCCGTGAGCACCTGCCGCATGGGACCGACGCCTGCGGATTCGGTGGTCGATGCGGCGCTGCGCGTCCATGGCATCGAGCGCCTGCGCGTCATCGACGCGTCGGTTTTCCCCACGGTGACCTCCGCGAACACCAACGCACCGACTGTCATGGTGGCGCAAAAAGCGGCTGCTCTAATGCTGGCCGAATGAGAACCAGGAACCGCACATGAAGCTCGACAGTGTCAAAGTGTTCGTTGTGGCGAATCCGCCCCCCAGTTTCGGCGGCCGCTACTTCGTGTTCTTGAAACTTCGCACCGTCTGCGGAATTGAAGGGGTCGGCGAGGTATACGCCGCCACCTTTGGACCCAAAGTCATTGCGGCGATGATCGAAGATCTGTTTGCGCGGCGCTTGCTGGGCCGCGATCCCATGCGTATCGAAGCCTTTTGGCGCGAAAGCTACGGCTCCGGATTCACGCTGCGCCCGGACCTTTCGCTCGTGAGCGTGATGAGCGGATTGGAAATGGCCTGTTGGGACATCGTCGGAAAGGCGCTGGATCAACCGGTCTACAACCTGCTCGGCGGCAAGGTGCACGAACGCCTGCGCAGCTACACCTATCTTTATCCCGCGGACGGCGAAGGCGATGAGTTCTATCACGACGCGGAGCGCTCCGCGTCGCGCGCGGCCGAATACGTAGCGCAGGGTTTCACGGCGCTGAAGTTCGACCCGACGGGTGGATACTCGGCCTACGACCCGCGGCAGCCCACCCAGGAATCCCTGGAACGCACGGTTCGTCTGGTTCGGCTGATCCGCGAGGCAGTCGGAATTCGCGCCGACCTGCTGCTCGGTACGCACGGTCAGTTCACCACATCGGGAGCGATTCGTCTCGCGAGGCTCCTCGAAGCCTACGATCCGTTGTGGTTCGAGGAGCCTGTACCGCCGGAAATGCCCGAACAGATGGCAATCGTCGCGCGCGGCACGAGAATTCCCATTGCCACCGGCGAGCGGCTGACCACCAAGTACGAGTACGCCCGCGTGTTGGCTTCGGGGGCGGCGAACATCCTGCAAATCAACCTGGGACGCGCGGGCGGATTACTCGAGGCGAAGAAAATTGCCGCGTTGGCCGAGGTGCACTACGCACAAATCGCGCCGCATCTGTACTGCGGTCCCGTGGTGGGCGCCGCCAATATCCAAATTGCAACTTGTTGTCCGAATTTCTTGATTTTGGAGGGGATTCAACAATGGGGCGGCTTTCACGCGAGCATCTTGAAAGCACCGATCCGCTGGGAATCGGGGTATGTGATTCCGCCGACCGCGGCCGGGCTCGGCGTCGAACTCAACGAGACTGTCGCGCTCGCGAATCCTTACACCGACACCGGCAAGCTGCATCTTGAGATGAGCGACCGGCCGCTGGGGTGAGATGTGAAGGTCCCGCCAGCTGTTGGTGCAGCACAACGGCTGATGCAATTTTCGCATTGGCGAATCCAATTTCAGCATATCGCTTGAAGCATTGGTGCAACAATTAGATCTTACGCTTCCAGCGGCCGATGCTATCCTCGGTACGAATAAAAATGACGACTGACCGAGCGGTTTTCAATAACGGAAGGGATGAAACATGAACTCAAATCCAAAGTTGTCGTATGCGATCGCCGCCATCCTAAGCAGTTGCGCGGCCGCAAGTTTCACGAGTCGAGCATCGGCCGCGGCCACGGAAACCGAGGTTAATTCCGAGGCTATTCAAGAAGTCACGGTGACGGCGCAGCGCCGCACGGAAAACGCGCAGAACGTGCCCATCACGATTCAGACGATCTCAGCCGATCAGTTGAAGCAACTCACCATCGCGAGCTTCGATGATGCCGTCAGATACCTGCCAAACGTGTCCTTCGCCACCAACGGCCCGGGCCAGGGCAATATTTTCATGCGGGGCCTGAGCCCCGGATCGGCGGGCAACCAGTCGCAGTCTTCGATCGCCTCCTTCCCGAACGTCGCGTTGTATCTCGATGATCAGTCGGTGCAATTCCCCGGCCGCAATCTCGACATCATCGCGGTGGACATGGAGCGCATCGAAGTTCTCGAAGGTCCGCAGGGCACCCTATTCGGCGGCGGCGCGGAAGCCGGCGCAATTCGATACATCACCAACAAACCGAAGCTCAATGTGACCGAGGGCAGCGCCGACGCCAGCTACAGCGTCACGGCCGGCGGCGATCCGAACAGCGCCATCAATGCCGTGCTGAACCTGCCCCTCATCGCCGACCATCTGGCCGTGCGCGCGGTGATCTATACCGACCATCGCGGCGGCTATATCGACAACGTACCGAGCACCTTCACGCGCCAGAACACCGACAACGGCACGTTCCGCTTCGGCGTAGGACCGACGGCCGGCGCCTGCCCCAACGGTCTTCCCGTCGGCGCTCCCGCGAAAGGGTTTCCAAACGGAGTCTGCGTACCGCTCGGCCTGCCCGTCACCAACAACCTCACGGTGGCGAAGGACAATCAGAATCCGGTGGACTACAACGGTATTCGCGTCTCGGGGCTCTATCAGTTCAATGACGACTGGAGCTTGCTGATCCAGCAAAGCTATCAGAACATGGAAGCCGACGGCGTCTTCACGCAGTATCCCATCGGTTCCGATGGCCAGGCGCTGGGGCCCCTGCAAGTGACCTCTTTCACGCCCGCCTATGACAAGGACAAGTTTGAAAACACGTCCTGGACTCTGAACGGCAAGATCGCATTTTTGAATGTGGTTTACACCGGCGGCTACCTGGTTCGCACGACGCAACAGGTCAACGACTACTCCAATTACGCCCGCGGCTCCTACGGCGACTACTACCAGTGCACCGGCGGCCCCGGCACGGTTGCGTCGTCCGGCCCGCTTCGGTGCTACACGGCGGCGACCGATTGGAACGACTGGACGCGAAACACTCATCAGACTCATGAAATCCGCGTCAGCACGCCCTACGATTGGCGGATTCGCGGCCTGTTTGGCGCGTTCTACGAGAATTTCAAGATCCAAGACGACATGAATTTCAACTACAAGTCGGTGCCGGCTTGCAACCCCGCCAACCTGGCGGTGGCTCTGACGGGGGGCCCTGCCTGCACGGGCGACGTCGAAACGAACCCTCTTTCCACGGCCACCCACCCAGGCCAGCGTGGCGACACCACGGCCTTCGGCGAGGATTTGCAGCGCGGCTACAAACAGGACGCGCTGTTCACGTCCATCGACTTTGACGTGATTCCGCAGGTGCTCACCGTGACCGGCGGCACGCGTTGGTATCACTACGATGAATTCGAGACCGGTTCGGAGTACTTTACGAGTACGTCCTGCGCCAATCACCCCAATCCCTGCCCCGCGGGCAAGAACCTCGATGCGATCGGCCTGCGCAAGACCTACAACGGGTTTCGCAGCCGCGGCAATATTACCTGGCATGTCACGCCGGACATCCTGCTGTACTACACCTACTCGCAAGGTTATCGCCCGGGCGGTTTCAACCGCGAAACGGGCAAGAGTCTGGTCGCCACCGGCCCGGACGGCGTGAAACAGCTGTTCAAACCGTCGGGCTATGCGCCTGACTCCTTGACCAACAACGAGGTCGGCCTGAAATCGGAGTTCTTCGAACATCGGCTGCAGGTCAATCTGTCCGCCTACCACATGCTGTGGAATGAGATACAAGATCCCCTGTTCAGCCCGTCCCAGCTCGGCAACACCACTTTCGTCACCAATGGCGCCAACTACCGCATCAATGGCGCAGAGTTACAGGTCGTGGGCCGCGTGACGCAGGGCCTGACACTGCAGGGATCGCTCTCCTACAACGATGCCAAGCAATCCAACAATCCCTGCCTGCTCGCCAACAATCCGGCCAGCGCGACTTTCGGCAAGTGCATTACGCAAATCGTGAATCCCGCGGGGATCTTGACGCCGGCGAACGCCGTCTTCGGTCCGCAAGGCGGCGTGCCGGCGTTTTCGCCGAAACTGGAATACAACGTGCGGGGGCGCTACGACTGGGCGATCAGCGACTACAAGGCGTTTGTCATGGCTGGGGCCAATCACGTGGGCAGCATGTTCAACCAGATCGACAACGGTACGACGAACTTTGTTGGGAATCCGACCACCACCCTGCTGCGCTACTTGCAGCCCGGGTACACGACCTATGATGCGTCGGCCGGCGTTGCCAAGGACAATTGGACCGCGGAGGCGTTTGGTACCAACCTCGGCAATTCCAATGCCAGCACGTTCACCTCATCGGCCCAGTTCATCAAATCCGAGGTTCCTCTGCGGCCGCGGATCATCGGCGTTCGGATCGGCTACAAGTTCTAAGTGAAGCGGGTCAGGCGGGCAGCAATGCCCGCCTTTCCGCCTACGCTGGGCTGGGTCCGCATGCGCTAAGCTTTGGTTCATGAAGCCTGGCAGAAATGATCCGTGCCCGTGCGGCAGCGGGAAAAAATACAAGCGATGTTGTGCTGAACTCAGCGTCGTCGGCGTGCAGGCGGCATCGTCGGTGCCGACGCTCGATGTGGTCGCGATGCAACGCGCCGAAGCGCACGACAGTCTCGGTACGGACCTGCTGGACGCAGGGCAGCCGGCGGAGGCCGCCGCCAACTTTCGGCGGGCCCTCGAGCTATGGCCGGGCTTCGCGGAGGCACATGGCAATTTGGGCAATGCACTCGTCGACCTAGGGCAACTCGAGGACGCGGTGTACCACTACCGCCGCATGCTCGAGCTGCGGCCGGACCTGGCCGAAGCTCACAATAATCTGGGCAATGCGCTGCTCTCCTTGAGGCGCTTTGAGGAGGCCGCGGCCAGTTATCGGCGAGCCCTTGCGCTTCGGCCCAACGCTCCCGGCGCGCATGCCAATCTGGGCAATGCGCTGCACGCGCTCGGCCGCCCTCAGGAGGCCTTGATCCACTGCCGGCGTGCGCTCGAGCTGGAACCGGATTCCGCCGAGGCAGCGCTGCTCGTGGGGAATGCACTGTTCGACTTAGGGTTGTTGGACGAGGCGGCCGCAAGCTATGCGCGAGCGCTAAGGCGCAAGCCGGACTACACCGAAGCGCATATCGCCGCCGGCAAGGTGCTGCGTCAGATCGGCCGCATCGCCGAGGCAGAAAAGAGTTGCCGCAGGGCCTTAGGTTTGGCTGCCGGCTCGAGCGAGGCGCTGGCGTTGCTTGGCGAGATTCAAGCGGACCGTGGCCGTTTTGACGACGCCGAGAAGCTGTTTCGACGCGCGATTGCCATCGCCCCGGATCAACCTGAGGCCTGGGCCGGCCTCGCCCGCTACCGCAAAATGCAGCCGGACGCCGCCTGGCTCGCGGCCGTGCAAAAACTCCTCGGCAAATCCGTAGGCGTGGGCCAGGAGATCAATCTGCGCTACGCCCTCGGAAAATATTTCGATGACGTGCAGGACTTCGACAATGCATTTTCCAGCTACCGCCTCGCCAATGAGCTGCAAGGGCGCGGCGCCCCGAAGTACGACGGTGCGCGTCTTGCCCGGCGCGTCGATCAGATCATCGCGCTGTATGATGCCGATTGGCTGCGCGCGGCGCGCGCTCAGGGCAATGGGTCTGAACGCCCGGTTTTCATCGTCGGCATGCCGCGTTCGGGTACGACGTTGACCGAGCAAATCCTCGCTTCGCACGCCGAGGGCTTCGGCTGCGGCGAATTGCGGTTTTGGCACACCGCCCGCGTAAAATATGAATCCGCGACCCCGCGTGGGGCTGGGGACCGCGGCGCCATCGCGGCGGCGGCCGAGCAATACTTGAGCCTGCTGGCGAGCTTTTCAGCCGATGCCGCGCGCGTCATCGACAAAATGCCGGCGAACTTCATGAATTTGGGATTGATCCATGCAGCCTTTCCCCACGCGCGCATCCTGCATATGCGCAGGAATCCGCTCGACACCGGTCTATCCATTTACTTCCAGATTTTTTCCAACACGCATCTTTATGCCAACGACCTGGAAGACATTGCGCACTATTTCACGCAATACTCCCGCCTCATGGCGCACTGGCGCTCAACCCTGCCTGAGGGCACGATCTTGGAGGTACCTTACGAGAAACTAGTGGCGGATCCGGAAGCAGGGATCCGGGAGATCGTGCAATTCGTCGGTTTGCCCTGGGACCCGCGCTGTCTTAAGTTTGACGAGACCGAGCGCACCGTTGTCACCGCCAGCAACTGGCAGGTTCGACAGCGGATCAGCACGTCAGCCGCGGGACGCTGGCGCAACTACGAAAAATACTTGGGCCCGCTGCGACGCCTCACCGAGCTGGAGGCATGCACATGATGAGTCAGTCGAGCGATTCTCCGGCCTCGCCGGTCGAGGCGGAAGTCAGCCGCATTCGCGGACTGCTCGAGCAGCGCCGCTACGCCGATGCTCTCGCGGCGGCCAACGCACTCGCCGAGCAGGTCCCCGAGAACCGCGACGTTTCGTACATGGCGGCCGTCAGCCTGCGCTATCTCGGCCAGATTCCCGCGGCACTCGGAACCCTCGATCGCCTCGAGCGGCACCACCCGCGGTTCAGCCGTCTGCACCAGGAGCGCGGTCACTGTTACGTGGCCTTGCGCGACGCTCCGCGGGCGATCGAAGCGTATCTCAAGGCGGTGAACATCAATGTGGCGCTACCCGCAAGCTGGGCCAAGCTCGAGGGACTGTACCGCATGACCGGGAATCGGGAAAACGCCGACATGGCGGCCGATCATGTCGCCACTTTGAAAAACCTGCCCGCCGAAGTCGTCACCGCGACCGCCTTGTTCTCGGATGGCGATTTAGCCCCCGCCGAATCCATCGTGCGGGCCTACCTGCAGAAGCACGGCAACAACGTCGAGGCCATGCGCCTGCTCGCCCGTATCGGCATTGCGCACGATGTGCTGGACGACGCGGAAATACTGTTGGAAGCCGTCTTGGAACTCGCCCCCGACTACCGGAAGGCGCGGTTCGAGTATGCACGGGTCCTGCTCGACCGGCATAAACACACGCGGGCCATCGAGGAACTCGAGAAACTCCTGGCGCAGGAGCCTGAGAACCGGCAGTTCAAGACGCTGTTCGCCACGGCCTGTGTCGGGATCGGCGCGAACGACAGGGCGCTGAGCCTGTACCGAGAGCTTCTCATCGACGCGCCGCAGGCCGCGGAACTGCATCTTTCGATCGCCCACTCGCTCAAGACCTTGGGTCGGCGCGAAGAATCCATCGAGGCCTATCACGCGGCGAGCGCGGCCCGTCCGGATTTCGGCGATGCCTATTGGAGCCTCGCCAATCTCAAGACCTACCGCTTCGCCGACGATGAGCTCGCGCGCATGCTCGATGAGGAACAACGGCCGGGGATAGCGCCGGCGGATCGCTACCATCTGTGCTTCGCCTTGGGCAAAGCCCTCGAGGACCGCGGCGATTACGAGAAATCCTACCGCTACTACGAGCGCGGCAATCAACTCAAACATGCCGAGATCCGCTATCGGCCTGAAATCATCGAGCGCAATACCCGCATGCAAATGGGCACCTGCACGCGCGAGCTGTTCGCGCGCCGCGAAGGCGTCGGCTCGGGCAAGGCGGATCCGATATTCATCGTGGGCCTGCCGCGCTCCGGGTCCACGTTGCTCGAACAGATCCTGGCCTCGCATTCACGCGTCGAGGGCACGCACGAGCTGGCGGACATCCAGAGAATCGTGCACGAATTGCAAGGCCGCGAGGAGGCCGGCACCGCGAACCCGCGCTATCCGCAGGTGCTCGAGGATTTGAGCGCCGGGGAGCTGCTTCGCTTGGGAGAGAAGTACCTGAGCGACACGCGCATCTACCGTACCGACAAGCCCTTCTTCATCGACAAGATGCCGAACAACTTCCGGCACATCGGTCTCATTCACCTGCTGCTGCCGAACGCCAGGATCATCGACGCGCGCCGTGAGCCCATGGCTTGCTGTTTCAGCAACTTCAAGCAATTGTTTGCCTCCGGTCAGGAGTTTACCTACGGCATCGAGGACATCGCGCGCTATTATCGAACCTACCTTGCGCTGATGGATCACTGGAACACCGTGTTGCCGGGACGGATTCTCAAGATAGACCACGAGGACATCGTCGAGGATCTCGAGGCCAACGTCCGCCGGCTCCTCGATTTTTGCGGACTCGAGTTCGAGTCCGCCTGCCTGGATTTTCACAAAACCGAGCGCAGCGTGCGCACCGCCAGCTCGGAACAGGTTCGCCAGCCCATATTCCGCGAGGGACTCGACCAGTGGAAGAACTTCGAGCCATGGCTCGGACCACTGAAAACCGCGCTGGGAGATGCACTTGAGCGCTATCGCGAATGAGCGCAAGGTACACTGCCGCATGACAGATCCGATATTGCTGACGCCCGGTCCGTTGACCACGTCGACCGAGACAAAAACCGCGATGCTTTCGGACTGGGGATCCTGGGATGGCGCCTTCAACGCCATGACGGCATCGGTCTGCCGCGATTTGCTGGCCATCCTGCATGCGGAGATCGATCACGTCTGCGTACCCCTGCAGGGCAGCGGCACCTTTGCGGTCGAGGCGGCGCTCGGCACGCTCGTTCCCAAGCACGGCAAGGTTCTGGTGCCGGACAATGGCGCCTATTGCAAGCGCATTGCGCGCATCCTCAAGTACCAAGGCCGCGAGGCGGTGGTGCTTGCCCATGATGAACAAGAACCGTCCGATGCTGCGCGGATCGATGCCGCGCTGGCCGCCGATCCGTCCATCACGCACGTGGCGCAAGTCCATTGCGAAACGGGTACGGGTATCTTGAATCCGCTGCCCGAGATCGCCGCGACGGTGGCCAAGCGCGGCCGCCGGCTGATCATCGATGCCATGAGCTCCTTCGGTGCGATTCCCATCGACGCGCGCACGTTGAATTTTGACGGCCTGATCACGGCGTCGGGGAAATGTCTCGAGGGTGTGCCGGGGATGGGGATGGTGATCGCCCGCCGCGCGGCACTGGAAGCCTCGGCGAACAACAGCGCATCGCTGGTCATGGACTTGCTCGATCAGTGGCAGTACCTGCAAAAGACGGGGCAGTGGCGTTTCACGCCGCCCACGCATGTTCTCGCCGCGCTGCGCGCCGCCCTGGATCAGTTCCAGGCGCAGGGCGGGCAGCCCGCCCGTTTGGCGCGCTACACCGACAATTGCCGCGCGCTGGTGTCCGGCATGCGGGCCCTGGGTCTCAAGACCTTCCTGCCCGATGCGTTGCAGGCGCCGATCATCGTGACATTCCACGCCCCGCCCGATCCCAAGTACGACTTCGCCGAATTTTACCGGCGCGTTCGCGAGCGCGGCTTCATCTTGTATCCGGGCAAATTGACCACGGTCGAGACGTTTCGCGTCGGCTGCATCGGCGCCATCGGCCCCGGCATCTTGCGCGATGCGGTGGCCGCCATCGGCGACGCGCTGCGCGACATGGGAGTCAGCCGCTACGGGTGATTCGCGCCTAGCCGCCGTTGACGCAGTTGCGCCCGCGGGTTTGAGCGGTCTTCAGCATACGCTGAAGCAACGTCACATGATGATGATTGCCTTTGGCGGCGTGATCGGCGCCGGCCTATTTGTCGGCAGCGGCGTCGTCATCAAGTCCGCTGGCCCCGCGGCGGTGCTTTCCTTTGCGATCACCGGACTCTTGATCGTATTGGTGATGCGCATGCTCGGCGAAATGGCGGTGGCACAGCCGGCCGTAGGCTCATTCTATGAGTATGCGCGGCTGGCGTGGAGCGATCGGCCGGCCTCGAGCGCGCTCGCCGGGTTCTTGACCGGCTGGATGTATTGGTACTTTTGGGTCATCGTCGTCGCGCTTGAAGCCGTCGCCGGCGCCGGGCTGGTGCAATTTTGGCTGCCTGGCGTGCCGGCATGGCTGATCAGTCTGACGGTGCTGTTGTCCCTGACCGCCACCAACCTGGTCTCGGTGAGATCCTTCGGTGAATTCGAATTTTGGTTCGCCTCCATCAAGGTCGCCGCGATTGTGTTGTTCCTAGGCTTGGCGGGCGTGTATGTATCGGGCTTATGGCCGGGGGTCGCACCCAGCATCGGCAATCTCACGGCGCACGGCGGATTCGCGCCCAACGGCCTGCTGCCCATCCTGACCGGAGCGGTGGCAGCCACCGGCTTCTATTTCGGCGTCGAAATCGTCGCTGTTGCGGCCGGCGAGGCAGCCGAACCTGCGAAGGCGGTGGCGCGTGCCACGAACTCGGTCATCACACGGGTGCTGTTTTTCTACGTGGGCTCGATTCTCCTCGTGGTGTGTCTGGTGCCGTGGAATTCCGCGCAAATTTCCACACCCTATGTCAGTGCCTTGCGCGCCATCGGGATTCCAGGCGCCGCGCATATCATGAACGCGGTGGTGCTGACCGCGGTGTTGTCGGCCTTGAATTCAGGACTGTATGCGTCCTCACGCATGCTGTTCGCGCTGACCCGACGCGGCGATGCGCCCCGTGCCCTCGCCAAGCTTGGGCGCAACGGGGTGCCGGTTCGCGCGATTCTGCTCGGCACGCTTTTCGGCTACGCCGCCGTGGTGATGTCGTACGTGTCGCCAACCACGGTGTTCGCCTTCCTGGTGAATTCCTACGGGACGGTTGCGGTGTTTGTTTACATGTCGATCGCCATTTCGCAGCTGCGCCTGCGCGCCCGCTTGGAGCGCGAGGACCCGGCAAGGTTGGGATTGCGCATGTGGGGATACCCTTACCTCACGTATCTGGCCATCGCGGGGATGCTTGGCATCCTTATCGCCATGGCCTTCATCCCCAATCAGCGCATTCCCTTGGCTCTAGGCGTCATCAGTTTGGGATTGCTGCTGCTGGGCTTCGCCGCCCGCCGGCGTTTCGGCCTCGCACTGAGTGCCGCGGGATTGGCGGGCGCGCTGACGTTGTCGGCTCCGGTCAGCGCGGCGCCCACTTATCGTCCAATCGCGCCAACGATGGAGAATCGCACCGTTGTCCTGACAGGCAAGGATCTGACCATTGACCAGGTGGTCGAGGTCGCCCGCCACGGCGCCAAGGTGGCGCTGAGCGCGCAAGCCCGTCAGCGTTCCGCCGATGCGCACGCGCTGCTCCTGGAGGCCGCCAATGAAGGCGTGTCAGTCTACTGGTTCAATCGCGGCTCAGGCTCGGGGCGCGAAAAGTTCATCTTTACGGGAGATCCGTTGTCGCCAGAAAATCAGAAATTCCTCGGCGAGCGGCAGCTGCAGATTTTTCGCCGCGGCGCGCTCGCGGGAATGGGCCCTGAAGTCAGCGACGAAGAAATCGTGCGCGCGATGCTGGTGGTGCGCGCCAATACCATGAGCTACGAGGCGGCGAGTCCGCAATTGACCCAGCGGCTGCTGGACTTGCTGAATGAACGAATCACCCCGGTGGTGCAATCGCGCGGTACGGTGGGAGAAGGTGATTTGGGCCCCTTCACCAACGTCGCCGCCACCATGGTGGGCGCCGGTTTCGCTTATTATCGCGGCGTGCGCATGCCCGCCGCGCAGGCGCTCAAACAAGCGGCCCTCGAACCTCTGGCGCCGACGGACGCCGATGACAGTGCGCTCGAGAGCACCAATTCCTATGCCACGGGCCAGGTGGCACTGTTGCTTTACGACGCGCGCGAAGCCTTGTCTTGGGCCGATCTAATCTATGCCATCGATTTGAATGGCATGAACAGCAGCGTCTCGCCCCTGTCCTTGCCCGTGCAGAGCAATCGTCCCTTCAAGTGGTTGAACTGGGACGCATCGCGCGTGCTCGGCATGCTCAAGGGCAGTTATTTGTTCGAGCTGGACGCGAATCGGATCATTCAGGATCCAGAGAGCCTGCGCGCTTCCTCCATTCGCCAGGGCTCCGCATGGCAGGCTTGGGCACAGCTGCGCGATGTAACCCAGATACAAATGAACTCATCCGATCACAATCCCGCGGTGCAGGTCGGCGCTTCGCCCGCCGATTCCTGGGAGCTCGGGACGCCGCAGCTGGCACAGTTCTACGTCAAAGGGGGTCCGCGCAATCACTACCAGCACGGCTACGTGTTTTCCAACGCCAACTGGGACCCCTACCCCATGGCGAACGAAATCGAAGGCTTCACCATCGCACTCGCCAATATGGATGTGGTGGTCGCGCAAAGAATGCTGCGCTTCACCAACAAGTTTTTCACGATGATCGACAACTCCGCAGAGACGCCGGGCGAGCCGGGGCGCTTCCATCTGGCCGAGGGCAGCGAGATCGACGCCGCCGCGCTCATGCAAGAGATTCAGGGCTTGATCAATCCGGTGCCACCGCAGGGCAATGCTTTGATCCAGACCGTGGAAGATCTGCAGGGTCAGACCAGGCTCAAGGTTCAGCGCGCCCGCCAAGTCGTCGACGACACCACCGAACTCCTGGCCGAAGACCTGTTGACGGGAACCTATTGGTTGGACATTCGAAAGACTCAACATGCCTCTCGCCAATTTGGCGCCGCGCCCACCGCCGTGTGGACCGCCTTTCGTGCCGCTCTGCCCTGGAGCGGCATCAGCGCCGCGACCGCGACCCAACCGATTCACGAAGTCGCCGCGGCATTCATTCGCGCCAATCCGGCGTCGAATTTCTATCGCGACAATGCGCGCGAGCCCGACGCGCCGCGAGTACCGTAAGCAATGATCTGTGTAATCGATGATCTGCGTAATCGATGAACTGGCATAGCCGATGATCGCGAATGCGCGCATGTACGCGGTGGATGCGCAGACCGGCGAACTCTGGCGCGAGTTGCTCGCCACGGTGACCGCACAGGCTGGATTGAATGTCGAGGTGATTGAACACGCCCCGCCGGCAGCCATCGATGACTTGTGGCATCGGCCGGATATGGCCGCCGTATTCATGTGCGGGCTGCCCTACTCCCGTGCCAATCCCCAACCCACGCTGATTGCGGCGCCGGTTCCCGCTCCGGCTGAATTCGCCGGCCGCCCCGAATACTGGAGCGAGCTCGTCGTGCGCAGCGACAGCCGCTTTGAGGATCTGGAATCCACATTCGGCGGTAAACTCTGTTTGACGGCAACGAATTCGCAGTCCGGCTATGCGGCCGCGCTGCAATATCTCGTCGCCTTCGATATGGCACGCGACAGCAAGGCACGCGACAGCGCGGCACGTCACGGCAAGGCCGGCGCTCGCTCGGCGCTGTATCGGGAAATCGTCGCGCCGGCGGTGACTCCCTTGGGCGCCGCCACCGCGGTCGTCGCTGGGGTGGCGGATGTGGCGCCCATCGATGCCTATGCCTACCGGTTACTGCAAAAGTATCGCGGCGATCTCACCTCGAAGCTGCGAACCGTGGCACGCACCGCCCGTACACCCATACCGGCTCTGGTAGCCTCGATTGCCGTGGTAGCTTCGAGTGCGGCAGCCCAGGGTTTGCGCGCCGCCTTTACTGCGGCGCATCGAAATCCTGCGCTTCGGATCCTGTTGGCCGGCCTGGAATTGTCGCACTTCGTCACACCCGACCCGCGCGGCTACGACGCGCTGCGGATCAATTTTCAGTCGGCAACGTCTTACTGGCGCGAGCACGCGTTAGCGGAAATCGTGCATCCCGCCTTCGTTGTGTAAGATCAGCTGATGTTCCGAAGGGTATTCCGTCAGGTTGATGGTCCGACCTTAGTCGTGGCGCTGGTCATCTACGCCGCCTGGGGAGCGCTCATTTGGTACAACGCTGCGCTGCCATGGTGGTTCATGATGCCGGTGGGCGCCTACCTTTTGGCCTGGCATTTTTCGCTGCAACATGAGGCCATTCACTCTTTTCGCGGAGTGCCGGCCTGGCTGCGTTTTGCGCTGGTGTTTCCACCCATCGGACTGTGGTTTCCCTTTCCCCTGTACCGCAAGAGCCATACCACGCATCATCGCGACATCAACTTGACGATACCCGGCGTCGATACCGAGTCGTACTACGTGCTCAAGGCCGACTGGCAACGCATGGGATCGTTCATGCGCGCGGTGCTCATCTTCAATCAGACGCTGGTGGGCCGGATGCTGATCGGCCCGGCGCTGCGCTTATGGAGCTTGGCCTCCAAAGAATCGAAGCGCGTCGCACGGGGCGACTACAGTCACCTGCCGCATTGGGGAGTGCATGCCCTCGCCCTCGCCCTGCTATTCTGGTTCATTTCCGGCGTCTGCCATTTTCCCTGGTGGCAGTATTGCCTGCTGATTGCCTACCCGGGAATGAGTTTGAGCCTCTTGAGAGCGTTCTACGAACATCGAGCCGCCGAGGACTCGCAGCAACGTACCGCCGCGGTCGAATCGAACGTACTGTTTGGCTTGCTTTACTTGTACAACAATCTGCATGTCGTGCACCACTTGAAGCCCACCATGCCCTGGTACGACATCGCGCGCTACTACCGTGAGAACCGCGAGTCTCTGCTCGAGCTCAATGGTCAATATGTGTACCGCGGCTATGCGGTGTTCGTCAGGCGCTTTTTGTTGACCCCCGTCTTCAGTCCCGAACATCCGCTGCTGTGAGGACTGACCGGCCGTGACGAGCCAGCCAACATCCAGAAAAATGCGGGCCATTGTCGCGACCTCCATCGGCAATATGCTCGAGTGGTATGACTTCACCGTTTACGCGCTGTTCGCCGGCTACATCGCCCAGAGCTTCTTTCCCGGCGACGGACCCGATGTCCGGCTGGTCAAGACTTTCCTGTTTTTTGGATTGGGATTCGTCGTACGGCCGTTGGGCGCCATGCTCATCGGAAATTTCGGCGATCGAGCCGGCCGCAAGGCCGCGCTCACCTTGACCATCCTGTTGATGGCCGCGGGAACCGGTGTAATCGCGTTTTCGCCGACCTACGCGACGATCGGCGTCGGCGCGCCGATCCTGTTGCTGCTGGGCAGAGTGCTGCAAGGATTTTCTGCCGGCGGCGAGGTGGGCGGCGCCACAGCCTACTTGTTGGAAACGGGCGACCCGAAAGAGCGCGGCCGGGTCGCTTCATGGCTCGAAGCCAGCATGGGATTGTCCAATATACTGGGGGCTTTGGCGGCTTTCTTGGTCACGGCCTTGTTGAGCGAATCTGAGGTGCGCGCCTGGGGCTGGCGCCTGCCGTTTATTTTCGGACTCGCCATCGCGCCGGTTGGCTTATACCTGCGCCGTACCTTGGACGAAACCGAGGAATTTTGCACCGAAGCGGCCCTGCGCCGCGAGCAGCCCGCACGCAACCGGGTGCCCTTGCTCGAGATTTTCCGCCATCACGGGCAAACCTTGCTGATTGGTTTTTTGGTGGCGGTGCTGTGGGCGGTGGCCGTTTACGTGCTGATGATTTTTCTGCCCACGTATGTTCAGCGACCCGACACCTTCCACTTCACCGCGAGCCAAGCCTTCGGCGCCTCATTGGTCGGCAACGTGCCCTTTGTCATCGGCTGCGTGTGGTTCGGGTCGCTCTCGGATCGAATCGGCCGGCGGGTGAGCTTATTCGCCAGCGCGGCGGCGCTGCTGGTCTGCGTGCTGCCCCTGTTCCTGTGGCTCAAAGCCGATCCGACGCTGCCGACGCTGCTCATGGTTCAATCGATGCTGTGCATACTCGTCGCCAGCTTCGTCGGCGTGGCGCCCGCTGCCCTGTCGGAGATTTTCCCGGCCGGGGTGAGATCGACCGGCACCTCCTTGGTTTACAACGGCGCCTTCACCCTATTCGGCGGCTTCGCGCCGATGATTCTGACCTGGGCCAAGCAGCAATCGGCGGGCTCGATTTACGCACCCGCGTGGTATGTCATGGGCGCTGCCGGCCTCGCGCTGTTTGCGATTCCCTGGCTGGGCCGGACCGGCCGCGGCCGCCGACGAAGCGTCTTGGACGAAGCGACCCCTGTGGTCGCGGTTACGCTAGAGGGCGCTGCACTAACGGAACGAGGCGAACACACGTGATTTCTTTTATCCGCCTGACCTCCAGCATCGGCGCCGTGGCCCAAGGGGTTCAACTGTCGGATCCACTCGATGAACCCACCCGCGACGCGATCATCGCGGCATTGGCGGAACATCATGTGCTGTTCTTTCGCGATCAAACGTTGACGCCGGCGCAGCACCGGGATTTTGCCGCGCGGTTCGGCAAATTGCACATCCACCCGATCTATCCCAAGCATACGGAAGCGCCGGAGATCATCGTCCTCGACACCGACCTGGTCGATCTTCAAGACAATGCGATGTGGCACACCGATGTCACGTTCACCCAGACGCCACCCATGGGCGGGGTTCTGGTCGCGCGCATGCTCCCGCCGCAGGGAGGGGATACGTTATGGTCGAGCAATATCGCCGCCTATGAAGCGCTCTCGCCGGCCATGCAGACTTTCTTGCAGCCGCTGACGGCGACGCACAACATCGCCCAATCCTTTCCCACTGAACGATTTGCCATGACCGCTGAGGCTCAGGAGCGTCTGGAGACGGCCAAGCGCAACAATCCTCCCGTATCGCACCCCGTGGTGCGCACGCATCCGGTGTCCGGCCGGCGCGGGCTATTCGTCAATGACGGATTCACCACCCACATCAATGAGCTCACGCCCGCCGAAAGCCGCGCGCTGTTGCCGATGCTCTACGCCCATTGCGCGAAGCCGGAATTCGTCGTGCGCTGGAAGTGGCGCGACGGTGATGTGGCGTTTTGGGACAACCGCCTGACGCAGCATTATGCGACCGATGACTATCGGCCTTCGCGGCGCGTCATGAACCGGGCGACGATCATCGGTGATCGGCCGATCTAGTGCGGGCCCAATAGATTCAACATCTTCATTTCCGTACTGCGCGGAGTCCGGATTTACCGGGACGCTCGTGCAGCGTTTCGCCTGCTTTGAGCATCTGAACGAACTTCAACAATCGCCTCTCGCGAGTCTCAGGTTTTTTTGCGTTGTGCAGTCGATAGAGAATGGAATAGCGGTTCTTGCTGTCGAGCGATTCGAAGAACTTTCTCGCAATCGGAGAAGCCGCCAACGCCGCCTTTAAATCATTGGGTACGATGATCGTACTCTGGGGTGCGTACGCGGCAGACCAGCGTCCGTCGGTCATTGCGGCTTCCATTTGCTCAATTCCTGCCGGCGTGAGCTTACCTTGGGCTCGCAGGCGCTCGACCGCAGCGCAGTTGACCTGAGACCACTTGCTTCGGGGACCCCGGGGAGTGAAACGCTGGCACCACCATCCATCCGCGCTTGACTTGGTTTGGCCGTCGATCCAGCCAAAACAAAGAGCGGTCTCGAGCGCTTGTGCGTGGGTAATCGAGGGCCGTTCATTCTCCTTCTTGGCAAACTCCAACCACAGGCCTCGTGACCCCGCATGGTGCTTTTCGAGCCAACTGTGCCAGGCTGCCGTGGTCGCGAACCGCTTCTTCACCAGCGCCTTGGTATCGGCCATGGCGACGATTCTCTTAGCGGCGCGCTGCCGTCAGCGGGTTCCCGCGTTGGCCTTCGGTCAGCCGCTGCTCGAGATGCGAGGCGTACCAGTCAATGAATTGCGTCACGCCATTCTCGTGCACCGGCGAATAGGGTGCCGGATCGTAAGCCGGCGACATCACGCCCTTCTGATTTTCCTGACAGATGCGCCGATCCGCCTGGTTGGTCGCCAGCCAGACTTCGGTCAGGGTCTTCACGTCGTAGTCGACCCCCTCGACCGCGTCCTTGTGCACCAGCCACTTCGTGGTCAGTTCGGTCTCGGTGGCACTGATCGGCAGCATGCGAAATGAGCTGGCATGGTCGCCCATGATGTGATTCCAGAGGCTGGGATAGTTGAACATGAGGAAGGTGCCGACGTCCGGCTCCTTGATCGAAGGCGACAGCGGTCGGCGCACCGCCGCATTGCCGGACATGGTGAAACTCACCGTGCCCTCGTTCAGGGGCATGCGCGCCGTGCGGTATTGGCCGCTGCTCGCGATGTGAAACTTGCTCGGCAAGCCAATCGATTCCCAATAGGCCCACTTCGACGTGATGAGAGGGTTTGCCGCGGCGCCCTCGACGCCGGTAGTCGCGGGATCCTCAGGAAAGCTGCGGCACAGCTCCGGATGATTCACGGCGCAGTGATAGCATTCGCGATTGTTTTCCCAGACGAGCTTCCAGTTGGCGTGCTCGATGATGGTGGATTCGAACGCGACCTTGGTGTCGTGCATATGGTGCGGCAGGAAATACGGCTCGATGTGCTTGCGAATCGGCTCAAAATCAGGCGCTACCCGCGCCACGCAGACCCAGATGTAGCCGCCCACGCTGGTGCAATGCACCGGCTTCAAGCCGTGCTGGGTCTTGTCGAAATCCGATCCCATGTCGCGCGCCGCAATCAACCGGCCGTCGAGCTGGTAGGTCCATTGATGGTAGGGACAGACGAGGCGCGGCGCCGTGCCGTGCACCGCGGAGCAGATTCGCGAGCCGCGATGGCGGCAGCTGTTGTGGAAGGCGCGCAGGCCCCCTTCCCGGTCCCGCACCACCACAATCGGATATTCGCCTACTTGAGCGGTCAAATAGTCGCCGGCGTTCAAGACTTCGCAGTCGTGCCCGATGAACAGCCAATCGCGGTACCAGATCATCTCCAGGTCGACTTCAAAGTCCTCCTGGCTGCAGTAGAAATCCCGATCCAAAGGCGTCGCCGGCTTGCGCTTCAGAAGTCGGCTCAACATCGCATCGCGTGCGCTCATGGGTCAATTCCTGGCTGAAACGGTCCGATCACCATAACAACTTTGCGCGGATTCGCCGGGCGTGGAAAGCGACGCTTTAGAAGCAATAAACGACAGCGCACAGGGCCGTCAGACAGCCGCGGCCGCAGCGCCGCTCGAGGCGCCGGCCGCCGATCGGCCGCCGATCTTGCGCTCCTCGCTGGGCGGGTAGCCAAATTGGCTGCGGTAGCACTTCGAGAAATGCGGCGGCGATTGGAATCCGCAGGCCGCCGTGATGTCCGTGATGGGCATCGCCGTTTGCAGCAGCAGCTCCCGCGCCCGCCGCAGCCGCATTTCCAGGTAGTAGCGCTTGGGCACGCAATTCAAATCGCGCTTGAAGAGCCGTTCGATCTGCCGGCGCGACAACCCGGTAGATTTTGCGATGGATTCGAGCGGCAGCGGCCTCTCGATGTTCTCCTCCATGAGTTGCGCCACGCGGATCAAACCGCGATGGGACACGCCGATCTGCGCGCGCAGGGGAATGTACTGCCGGTCGGTATCCTTGCGGACCCGGTCGAGGACGAATTGTTCCGACACCAGCTGCGAGATTCGGGGCCCGAGCCGCATTTCAATGAGATGCAGCATGAGATCGAGCGGTGCCGTTCCGCCCGAACAGGTGAGCCGGTCCCGGTCAATCGTGAATAGCTGATCGCTGATTCTGACCCGGGGAAATTGCTCGCGCAGTGAAGAGAGGTTTTCCCAATGGATGGTGGCGCGAAAGTTGTCGAGCAGACCCGCCTTCGCGAGGGCGTATCCCCCCGTGCACAGCCCGCCGAGCGCCATCTTCTTATCGGCCAGCCGTCGCAGGGCCGTCAGCAGCGCCGGGGACACCGCCTCACGGACGTGGACTCCGCCGCAGACGAAGAGTATGTCCACCGATCCTAAGCTCTCGAGCGCCACGGTCGGCGATAAGTTCAGTCCGCTGCTGGCCTCCTGAGGCAGGCCATCCAGGCTGACCAGGGACCATTCGTAAATGTCCCTGCCCAACAGGCGATTGGCCATCCGCAAGGGCTCCACCGCGTTGGCGACCGCGATCAAGGAATAGTTGGGCAGCGTCAAAAACGCGTACTTGCACTTGCGTAGGTCAGCCGGCGACTCCAATCGCTCCTCCTTAATCTTTGGTCAACTCAGCTGAATTATGCCATGCGGCCGGTTCGGTCGCATTTCCACAAGGGACTGTCGCAATTGGCGTGTTGCCGGATTCTCTGCTGGTTACACTGCCGGACGGATTTGCGTTGGGAGATCATCACGTGAAGACACATAGCCGCGTCGTCGTGATCGGCGGCGGCGTGGTAGGCGTCAGCACCCTATACCATTTGGCGTTGAAGGGCTGGACGGATGCGGTGCTGCTCGAGCGCGCTGAACTCACCGCCGGCTCGACGTGGCACGCGGCGGGCTTGTTGCCGCTGTTCAACATGAGCTACACCGTCGGACAGCTGCACAAATACTCGGTGGATCTCTACAAGCGCCTTCCGGCCGAGACGGGCCAGGAAGTCAGTTTCCACGTCACCGGCAACCTGCGGCTCGCCACTTGTCCCGAACGCATGGATGAATATCAAAAGTACTGCGGCACGGCCAATACCATCGGTGTGCCCTTTCAGATCATCGGACCCAAGCAGGTCAAGGAACTCTGGCCGCTGGTCGACCTGGGCGATGGCGCCGCAACCGCGAATATCGTCGGCGCCTTGTATCATCCCGACGATGGACATATTGCGCCGGCGGACCTGACCATGGCGCTGCGCAAAGGCGCGCGCTCGCGCGGCGCCGAGATTCACGAGCAAACGGAAGTCACCGCCGTCAGGCGCACGCCCTCGGGCGAATGGCACCTGACGACGACTCGCGGCGACATCGTTGCCGAGCACGTGGTCTGCGCCACCGGCAACTATGCCCGGCAAACCGGCCGCCTCTTCGGTTTGAATGTGCCCTCGATCCCGGTTGAGCATCAATACATCGTGTACGACGAGTCGGAGGAGCTCAAGGCATACCGCAAGGCCGGCGGCCGTGAACTCGCGGTATTGCGCGAATCGGACCAATCCTACTACTTGCGCGAAGAGCGCCTGGGCTGGATCTTGGGTCCGTACGAAGCCGGCGCGCCGGCGCGCTTCGCCGACGGCGTGCCCGATTGGTTCGGCAAGAATTTATTCGAAGGCGATCTGGACCGGCTGCTGCCGCATGTGGAAGCCGCGCAGCGGCGGGTCCCGTCCTTGAGCTCCTGTGGCATCAAGGACATCGTCAACGGCCCCATCGCCTACACCCCGGATGGCAGCCCGTTGATCGGCCCGGCATGGGGTGCGCGCAACCTGTGGCTCAACGAGGGGCACAGCTTTGGCATCACGGCGGCCGGCGGCTCGGGTTGGCAGCTCGCCGAATGGATCACCGAGGGGGAACCCGGCATCGACATGATGGCGGTGGACCCGCGCCGCTATGGCCCCTACACCAGCAAACGCTATGTGGTGCAAAAGAACGAAGAAACTTACCGCAATGTCTTCGTCATCCACTACCCCGATGAGGAACGGCCCGATGCCCGGCCGGCGAAAACCAGTCCGGTCTACGACAAGCTGAAGCGCATGGGCGCGGTGTTCGGTCAGCGCTACGGCTGGGAGCGCGCCAACTGGTTCGCACCCTTGGGGGTTGAACCAAAGGATCGCTGGAGCTTCCGCCGCACCAATTATTTCCCGCATGTGGGCCGCGAGGCGCTGCGAATCCGGCAGCAGGTGGGCGTCATCGATCTCACCCCCTTCACCAAGCACGAGGTGAGCGGTCCCGGCGCGGAAAGCTGGCTGGATTCGCTGGTGGCCAACAAGGTACCCACCAAGATCGGGCGCATGTCGCTGTGCCACGCGCTCACCCGCCGCGGCGGCATCCGCTCCGAATTCACCATCACCAAATTCGGCGAGCAACATTTCTATGTGGTGAGCGCGGGGGCCGCGGAGCGCTACGACAGCGACTATCTGCTGCAGACCCTGCCGGCCGACGGCAGCGTCGTGCTGCGCAATATCACCATGTCGCGCGGCTGTTTCGTGGTGGCGGGTCCGCGCTCGCGCGAGGTGCTGGCGAAATTGGTGGACGTTCCGTTGGACAACGCCTCCTTCCCCTGGCTCACCGCTCAGGTGTGCGAGGTGGGCCTGGCCACCGATGTCTACCTGCTGCGTGTCAACTTCGTGGGCGCGCTGGGTTGGGAACTCCACTTTCCGATCGAATATGCGCATCACTTGTTCGATGCCCTGTTCGCGGCCGGCGCCGAATTCGATATCGGCATGGCGGGCATGCGCGCCATGGAATCGCTGCGCATCGAAAAGTCCTATCGCATGTGGGGCAGCGACCTGACACCCGACTACTCGCCTTTCGAAGCGGGTCTGGAGCGCTTCGTGCGCATGAACAAGGGCGAATTCATCGGCAGGAGCGCCTTGGCGGCGCAGCTGGCGAAGGGCGTGCCGCATCGATTCGTCACATTCGAAGTGCACGATGTCACCGACGCCGATCCGCTCGGCAACGAGCCGCTTTTCGATGTGAAGGGCAACATCATCGGCCGCGCGACCGCCGGCTACTACGGACACGCACTCGAGAAGAGCTTGGGTCTGGGCTATATTCGCCCCGAGCATGCCGCGGTGGGCAGCCAGATTCAAATCGAGATCCTGGGTGAACGGCGCGCTGCGACGGTGCTCGTGGATTCGCCTTACGATCCGGAAAACAAGGACCTGCGCGCTTAGGCGCCCATCATGCCCAAGCAAGCCTTCTCTGCGCTTTCGCTGCTTTGGCGCGGTCTCTCGGGCCATCGCAGCTGGCAGCAGCAATGGCGCAAGCCTGATCCCAAGCCCCAATACGACGCCATCATCGTCGGCGGCGGCGGGCATGGACTAGGTGCGGCCTATTACCTGGCGGCTGAGCACGGATTGCGAAACATAGCAGTGCTGGAAAAAGGCTGGATCGGCGGCGGCAACACCGGACGCAACACCACCGTCATCCGCTCCAATTATTTGTTCAACGAAAGTGCCGCCCTCTACGATCATTCGCTCAAGCTTTGGGAACATCTCTCCGGCGTCTTGAACTACAACATGATGTTCTCTCAGCGCGGCGTCATGATGCTGGCGCACACGCTGCACGACATTCAGGTGATCAAGCGCCATGTGCACGCCAACCGCTGCAACGGCGTGGACAATGAATGGCTCGAGCCGGAACAAGCCAAGGCTTTCTGTCCGCCGCTCAACATTGCCGGCGACATTCGCTATCCCGTGCTCGGGGCGGCACTGCAGCGGCGCGGCGGCACCGCGCGCCACGATGCCGTGGCGTGGGGCTATGCACGCGCCGCGGATGCGCTGGGTGTGGACATCATCGAAAACTGCGAGGTGACGGGTATACGCCGCGCTGTCAACGGCGCCGTAGCGGGTGTCGAGACCACGCGCGGCTACATCCAAGCGGCCAAGATCGGCGTGTCCGCCGCGGGCCACAGCAGCGTCGTCATGCGCATGGCCGGCGTGCATCTGCCCTTGGAAAGCTTTCCCTTGCAGGCGCTGGTGTCCGAACCCATCAAGCCGGTCTTCCCCTGCGTGGTGATGTCGAACACCATTCATGCCTACATCAGCCAGTCCGACAAGGGCGAACTGGTGATCGGCGCCGGTACCGATGCCTATACTTCGTATACGCAGCGCGGCGGGCTGCATATCAACACGCACACGCTGGAAGCGATCTGCGAATTGTTTCCGCAATTTCGCCGCCTGCGCATGCTGCGCAATTGGGGCGGCATCGTCGATGTGACGCCGGACCGTTCTCCCATCGTCGCCAAGACCCCGGTGCCCGGACTGTATGTCAATTGCGGCTGGGGCACCGGCGGATTCAAGGCGACGCCGGGTTCGGCGCATCTGTTCGCGTGGACCATCGCGCGCGACGAGCCGCATCCCATCAATGCGCCCTTCACCATCGAGCGCTTTCGCGACGGCAATCTCATTGACGAGGCGGCGGCGGCCGCGGTCGCCCACTGATGCTGCTCATCCCCTGCCCTTACTGCGGCGAGCGCCCGGAACTGGAATTTACCCACGGCGGCGAAGCGCACCTGATTCGTCCCAGCCCTCCCGCTGAAGTCGATGATGAGACCTGGACGCGCTTTCTGTACATGCGCCAGAACTTGAAAGGCGTGTACGCCGAACGCTGGCGCCATGCTCGAGGCTGCGGACAGTTCTTCAACGCACTGCGCGACACCACCACCGATCACTTCGTCGCCGTGTACAAGCGCGGCGAACCCAAACCATGAAGTTTCGAACCCCCGCGGGCGGACGCATCGACCGCCAAGAGATCCTGCCCTTCGCGTTCGACGGCCGCCCTTATCTGGGCTATCGCGGCGATACCCTGGCCTCGGCGCTGCTCGCCAACGGCGTGCACCTGGTCGGACGTTCCTTCAAATATCACCGGCCGCGTGGCATTTTTTCGGCCGGCGCCGAGGAGCCGAACGCGCTGGTCACCGTGGGCCGCGACACCGCCCGCATCACGCCGAACTTGCGCGCGACCCAGGTTGAGCTGTATCGCAACTTGAACGCCCATAGCCAGAATCGCTGGCCTTCCCTGGAATTCGATGTGGGTCGTATCAACGATGCCCTGTCGGGGTTCTTTCCGGCGGGCTTCTACTACAAGACCTTCATGTGGCCGCGCGGCGCCTGGAAGTCCCTGTACGAGCCATTGATTCGCCGTGCCGCGGGCTTGGGTAGGGCGCCGACGCTTCCCGATCCGGATCGCTACGCGCAGCGCTATGCGCACTGCGACGTACTCGTTGTCGGTGCGGGCCCCGCGGGACTTTCCGCCGCGCTCACGGCGGCCGATGCCGGCGCGCGCGTCATGCTCTGCGACGAACAATGCGAATTCGGCGGCAGTCTCTTGTCGGATCCGGCGGTCGGCATCGAGGGCAAGCATTCCTCGGAGTGGCTCAAGGGCGCCCTGGCGCGGCTGAAGGACAACAGGCGAGTGACGCTGCTGCCAAGAACGACGGCGTTCGGGTACTTCCCGCACAATCTCATCGGCCTGAATGAGCGGCTGACCGATCATATGGATGTTGCGCCGGATCATTTGCCCCGGGAACGCCTCTGGCAGGTACGCGCGCGCCACGTGCTGCTCACCACCGGCGCGCTGGAAAGGCCGCTGATTTTTCCGGGCAACGACAAACCGGGCGTGATGCTGGCCGGGGCGGCGCACACCTATTTGCATCGCTACGGCGTTCGCGTCGGTTCCAAGGTGGTCATCGTCACCTGCGATGACGACGCCTATCAGACCGCGGTGGATCTCAAAGCCGCGGGCGTCGACATTGCGGCCATTGCCGATGTCCGAAGCAGCATCGAGGGGCCCCTGGCGGCGGCGGCGCGCGGCGCCGGCATTCCCATCAGCGCACAATCCACGGTGTTGAACACCCACGGCGACCGCCACATCAGCGGTGTGACCTTGGGCACCACGCAGGACGGTTCACCCGCGCAACGCCGGCACATCGATTGCGACGCCCTGCTCATGTCCGGCGGCCACACACCGAGCGTTCACTTATTCTCCCAGTTGCGCGGCAAGCTCGACTGGAGCGACGCGCTCAAAGCCTTTGTTCCCGGACGCTCTGCCGAGGCCGAACGTTCGGCCGGAGCGTGTCGCGGCATCTATGAACTCGAGCAGGTCCTGGCGGACGGCGCGCACGCCGCAGCGCAGGCGCTTGAATTGGATGAGCCGCTCAAGTCGTTCGAAGTCGACGCCTTGGAGCGGCGCCATGGTTCCTATCTTGGCGCGCTGCCCGGCGGCTCATCGCGCGGGCAGGCCGGCGACGCATCGCGCCGAAAGAGCTTCGTCGATTTCCAACATGATGTCACCACACGCGATATCGCACTCGCAACGCGCGAAGGCTTTCATTCCATCGAGCACGTCAAACGCTACACGACCACGGGCATGGCGACCGATCAGGGCAAGACTTCGAATCTGAACGCGATGGCCATCGTGGCCGAGCAGCTGAACAGGCCCATCCCACAGGTAGGCCTGACCACCTTTCGGATGCCCTACACACCGGTCAGCTTCGGCAGTTTCGCCGGCGTTTCGCGCAAGGAATTGTTCGATCCGATTCGCACCACGCCGACGCACCCCTGGGCGCAAGCGCAAGGCGCGCTGTTCGAAAATGTCGGCCTGTGGAAGCGCGCGCACTATTTCCCGCGCGGCGGCGAGAACCTGCACGCGGCGGTGGCACGCGAGTGCCGTGCGGTGCGCGACAGCGTCGGCATGTTCGATGCATCGACCTTGGGCAAAATCGAAGTGGTCGGTCCGGACGCGGCTGAGTTCATGAACCGCCTGTACATCAATAACTGGACCAATCTTGCGGTGGGACGCTCGCGCTACGGAATCCTGCTGCGTGAAGATGGCTTTGTTTACGACGATGGCGTCGTGGCACGGCTGGCGGCGGATCGCTTTCACGTGACCACCACCACCGGCGGCGCGCCGCGGGTGCTGGCGATGATGGAGGACTATCGGCAGACGGAGTGGCCGCAACTCAAGGTGTGGCTGACTTCAACCACCGAGCAATGGGCCGTCATCGCCGTCCAAGGGCCGAACGCGCGCAAAGTGATCGAACCGCTCATCGAAGGCATCGACATCGCTGCCGCCGCCTTTCCCCACTTGAGCGTCGCGCGCGGCAAAATCTTGAGCCGGCCCATGCTGTTGTTCCGCGTCAGCTTCACCGGCGAACTGGGCTTCGAAATCAACGTGCCCTCGGACCATGGACTTGAAGTGTGGGAGGCCGTGTACGCCGCGGGCGCCGCGTTCGGCGTCATGCCGTACGGCACCGAAGCAATGCACGTGCTGCGCGCGGAGAAAGGCTACATCATCGTCGGACAAGAGACCGACGGCACCGCCACGCCGGACGACGCCGGATTGTCCTGGGCCATCGGCAAAAACAAGACCGATTTCGTCGGACTGCGCTCGCTGCAGCGGCCCGCGATGAAGCGCGCGGACCGCAAGCAATTGGTGGGGCTGAAGCCTAAGGACGGGCGCAGCGTGCTCGAGGAAGGCGCTCAAGTTTGCGAGCGGCCGGCGCAGCGGCCGCCCGTGCAGATCATCGGCCACGTGACCTCTTCCTATGCCGCCTCCACGGTTGGATTTCCCATCGCCTTGGCGATGATTGCCGGCGGGCGGGCGCGAATGGGTGCGACCTTGTACGTGTCCCAGACTAAGGGCGACGTCGAAGTCGAAGTCAGTTCGCCCGTGTTTTACGATCCCGAAGGAGTGCGGGTGAATGGCTGACGCTCCCTGGATGCGGGTGAAGCCGCCGGCCTCCCGGCTCATCCTGCAATGCGATGCAGCGGCGCGCAGCGCGGCGGCTTACGTATGGGGCGTGCCGTTCTCCGAGGAGCCTTGTCGAGTGCAAACGCTCGGCGAGCGCGCCACGCTGTGGCTCGGGCCGGACGAGCATCTCTTGTGGCAGGCGTCGCGCGAAATCGCCCCGCCCATCGCGGATCTCGAGCGGGCCCTTGCACCCCACCCTCACTCTCTGGTGGATGTGTCCCATCGGCAGGTCGCCTTGGAAATTTCGGGTCCGCACGCCGCGACCATTCTCGCCGGAGCGTGTCCGCTCGATTTGGATGTCCGCGAGTTTCCCGTCGGCATGTGCACGCGCACGGTGCTCGCCAAAGCGGAGATCGTGCTCTGGCGTACCGCGCCGGATACATTTCACGTCGAGGTGTGGCGCTCGTTCCAAAGTTACGCGCAGGCCCTGCTCAGCGAGATCGGGCGCGAGTTTTCCGGCACGCCTTAAACGGCTGTTCAACGACTTTCCGAGTCGTACGATAATATCTCTGATCGAGATAGATGTAATAAGCTACTGTTATTTAATGCATTAGTCTTGTCCAATTTTTTCGTTGCGTCCGATCTGAGCTTGAGACAAGATAGACCTAACGCGACATATCACCATGATTGATTGCGCGTTCAACGCGGGATGACGATGAGGGATTCGCGGCAACCTCAAAAAAACTCTAGAGGGGATGGACAATGAACTCGAAGCTCTCGATGGCGATCGCATCCATTCTGGGCGGCGCTTCTTTTAGCGCAACCGCAGCCGACCAAGCGACTACCGTCGTCAATTCGGATGCGCTCCAGGAGATCACCGTCACGGCGACACGCCGCTCGGAAAACATTCAGGACGTGCCCATCTCGATTCGGGCGCTGACTGGGGAAGCGCTCGACCAGCTGAACGTGCGCACCCTCGATGACTACATCAAGTATCTGCCGAACGTGACGACAGCGGCCAACGGGCCGGGCCAGAGCGAGATCTACATGCGCGGCCTCGCCGCCGGTTCGCAAGCCAGTCAGGGCAGCGGTTCGACCGGTCTGTGGCCGAATGTCGCCATCTATCTGGATAATCAATCCGGGCAGCTCCCGAATCGCAACCTTGATATTTACGCGGCCGATCTGAATCGCATCGAAGTTCTGGAGGGCCCGCAGGGAACGTTGTTCGGTGCCGGTGCCGAGGCCGGCGCGATCCGCTACATCACGAACGAACCGAAGCTCAATGTGACCGAAGGGAGCGTCAAAGCCGGCTACTCGGTGACCGCGCACGGCGATCCGAATACCGACGTGACGGCTGTGTTGAACCTCCCGCTGATCCGCGACATCATGGCTGTGCGCGCGGTGATCTACGACGACAGCCGCGGCGGCTACATCGACAACGTGCCGGCAACATTCACGCGCAAGAACACGGACATCGGCATCGGCAATGCGCTCTATCCGGCTGTCAATGGAGCATGCCCGGACGGCCTGCCGAACAACGGCTCTTGCGTGCCTCCCGGCAGCCCGGTTATCCAAAACAACAGCGTGGTCGCCAACAACATCAATCCCGTGACCTACAAGGGAATCCGCGTGGAGGCGCTGTATAAGTTCAACGACGACTGGAACGCGCTGATCACGCAGTCGTACCAGCAAATGAACTCGCAAGGCGTGTTTTACCAGCAGCCCAACGCCTCGGATGGCGCGCCGCTGCCGCCGCTCGAGGTTACGCTGTTCAACAACGCCTTCGACAATGACAAATTCGAGAGCACGGCGTTGACGGTGAATGGCAAGTTTGGCGATTTGAAGGCCGTTTATACCGGCGGCTACCTCGTGCGCAACGTCGATCAGGTGGGCGATTACACGAATTACGCGCGCGGCCTTTATGCCGACTACTATCAGTGCTTCGGCACGGGAACGGCCGGCAGCACCAACCCGCTCAAGTCAACTTGCTTCTCGCCCAGTGCCGTCTGGCACTCGGTGGAGAAAAACGAGCATCTGCAGCAAGAGATTCGCTTGAGCACGCCGGACGAGTGGCGCTTGCGCGGCATCGTCGGCGCATATTACGAGGACAACAAGCTGTTCGACCAGACCGGCTGGGGCTACAAGACGATTCCCGCCTGCACCTCGAGCGGAGTTCCAGGCGTCGACCCGGGCAACACCGGCTGCTATTCGAACGTCGGCACGGCTCCTGGTGCGACCGTGGTGAATCCCGGCGTTCAGGGGAACAGTACCTCGTTCTATCAGGATCAGGTGCGCGAGACCAAACAGACGGCGTTCTTCGTCTCGGTCGACTTCGATCTGATTCCGAAGGTATTGACCGCCACGGTGGGCACACGTCACTTCCTGTTCCAAAACTCCTTGCTGGGCAGCGTTAGCGGCAGTTTCGGCTGCTTCCAACAAGGCGTATCGCCCACCGGGTGTCTCGCGGATAACTTCAACCTCAACGCAGGCAATCTTCGCGACACCGAGTCCGGTTTCAAGAGCCGTGCAAATCTGACCTACCACGTCACGCCGGATATCATGGTGTATTACACATTCTCCCAGGGATTTCGCCCGGGCGGCTTCAACCAGAACGGCGGTACGGCCCATGCCCCCGGCCCCAATGGCGTGCCTCAGTACCTGCTCAGCTCGGCGTATGTCTCCGATAAAGTGACCAACAACGAATTTGGCTGGAAGACGGAATTCCTAGGCCATCGACTGCAGTGGAACGGGGCCATCTATCAGGAGAACTGGGACAACGTACAAGTCCCGTTCTTCGACCCGGGTGTGGTCGGCAATATTTTCTACAACACGAACGGTCAGAACTTTCGCATCAGGGGTATCGAGACCTCCTTGGTGGCCCGGGTCACGAGCGGGCTGACGCTGCGGGGTGCGGCGTCCTGGAACCAGAGCGAGCAGACTAATTCGCCGGTGCTGATCGACAACAATCCAGCGGACAACGTCCCCGGCGGCAATTTCGGCAAGCCAATCACGCAAGCCTGCACCGTCGCCGCCGGCGTGGTCACCGGCTGCTCGTCGGTCCCCAACCCGTACGGCCCCGTCGGCGGCCCTGCCGCCAATGCGCCGCCCATTCAGTTCAGCCTTCATGCCCGTTATGACTGGGCCTTCCTGGGCTACGCGCCCTTCGTGCAACTCGACGCCACACACACGGGCCATTCATTCACGCAGGCGGGTGCGAATCCCACGTTCGCGCTGGGCGGAGCCCTCTCGACTTCCCGGGGCCGGTTCGAGAATCCTGCCTACTCGACTTTCGACGCGTCACTGGGCGTCGCGAAAGACAACTGGATCTTCACCGTGTATGGGGAAAACCTCGGCAATTCGAACGCCAGCACGTTCATCAGTGCCGATCAATTCATCATTGCGCAGACGCCGCTTCGACCGCGGGTCATCGGCGGCTCGTTCGAGTACAAATTTTGAAGACCGCCGCGTGCTGCCAGGATCACCGCTGGCGGGTCTGCCAATTCAGCGCCGCGTGGAACGGCGCATTATCCGGCGGCAGCAGCCTCGCGCCCAGTATGTGATCCGCGGCTTTCTCCGCCAGCATGATGGTGGGCGCGTTCAAATTGCCGGTCGTCACGGTGGGCATGATCGAGGAGTCCACCACGCGCAGCCGCTCCAGACCGTGCACCCGGGTCTCGGGATCGACCACGGCCATGTCGTCCCCGCTCGCGCCCATCTTGCAGGAACATGATGGATGGAACGCGCTTTCGACCTTGTCGCGGATGAAGGCGTCGATCTGCGCATCGCTTTGCACGGCTTCGCCCGGTTGCAGCTCACGGCCGCGGTAGCGGTCGAAGGCGCGCTGCGCGAAGATCTCGCGCGTCAAGCGCACGCAGGCGCGCATCTCGACCCAGTCATCGGGATCGCTCATGTAGTTGAACCGAATGCGCGGCTTGTCGAGCGGTTCGCGCGAGCGCAAGCGTACCCAGCCGCGGCTCTTCGAACGCATGGGGCCCACGTGCGCCTGGAAGCCGTGCTCCTGCGCCAGGCTTGAACCGTCATAGGCCACCGCCATGGGCAGAAAGTGATATTGAATGTCGGGATACGAAACGCCGGGGCGGCTGCGGATGAAGCCGCAGGTTTCGAAATGGTTGGTGGCGCCGAGACCGTCCTTGCGCAGCAGCCAGCGGGCACCGATGAGCGCGCGGCTCAAGGTGTTGATCGATGAATAGAGGGTAATCGGCTCCTTGCAGGCGACTTGGAAATAAAATTCCAGATGATCCTGCAGATTCTCACCGACGCCCGGCAGATGCTCGACCACGGCGATTCCCTGCTCGCGAAGTTCCGCCTCGGGACCCACGCCCGAGAGCTTCAGCAATTGCGGCGAGGCGATGGGACCGCCGCTCACGATCAACTCGCGGGTTACTCGCACGCGGCGCTCCGCCTTATCGTGGCGATATTCGAGCGCCACAGCCCGTTTGCCGTCGAATACGATTCGCGTCGCCAATGCATGCGTCATCACTTTCAAATTTGAGCGGTGCATGACGGGCCTCAGGTAGGCGTTCGCGGCGCTCCAGCGCCGCCCGCCGCCGACGGTCATGTCCATGCGTCCAAAGCCCTCTTGCTGAAAGCCATTCACGTCGCTGCTGCGGGGATAGCCGGCCTCGGCGGCCGCTTCCAACCAGATGGCGTGCAGCGGGTTGCTCATCGTGCCGTAACGGGTGTGCAACGGGCCCGCCGCACCCCGGTAGCGATCGCCTCCCTCCTCGCGCCGCTCCGCGCGCTTAAAATAGGGCAACACGTCGCGATAGCCCCAGCCACTCGCGCCGCGCGCCTGCCAGTCCTCGAAGTCCTCGGGGTTGCCGCGGATGTAGACCAGCCCATTGATGGAAGAAGATCCGCCTAGAACCTTGCCGCGCGGCGTGTGCATGCGCCGGCCGTTCAAGTTGGGTTCAGGCTCCGTGTGGTAGAACCAATTGTACTTGGGCATGTTCATCGGGATCGACAGGGCCGACGGCATTTGAATGAAGATCGATCGATCGGAACCGCCGTACTCCAACAGCAGCACCTTGTTGCCGGGGTCGGCGCTCAGGCGATTGGCGAGCACGCAGCCTGCGGATCCGGCGCCGACGATCACGAAATCAAAGCTGTCCTCATGTGAGTCCATCGATACCGCGCGTGAGTCCATCAATACGGCGCGTCGATGTTGCCCATCGCCACGTAGACGCTCTTCAGCTGCGTGTAGTGCTCCAGCGCCGCGCGGCCATTCTCACGGCCCAGACCTGAGAGCTTCACGCCTCCAAAGGGCAATTCCACCGGCGTGACATTGTAGTGGTTGATCCAGCAGGTTCCCGCTTGCAGGCGGGCAATGACCCGGTGGCCGCGCGTCAAATCGTTCGTGAAAACACCGGCGGCCAACCCGAACTCGGTGGCATTGGCGCGCGCGATGACCTGCTCTTCGTCCTCGAACTCGAGTACCGACATGACAGGTCCGAATATTTCCTCGCGCACGATCGCCATGTCATCGCGACAATGGTCGAATACCGTGGGCGCGACGAAGAAGCCCTTGGCAAGTTCGCCCCGGGTCACACGCATGCCGCCCGTGAGAATCTCTGCGCCTTCGGCGCGCCCACGCCCAATGTAGCCCAAGACCTTATGCATGTGCTCTTCCGATATCAGCGCGCCGACCTGTGTTTCCGGATTCATCGGATCGCCGATGCGCATGGCGTTCACGCGCCGGAGAAGCCGCTCGAGAAACGCAGCCTTGATCGACCGGTGCACGAAGACGCGCGTGCCGTTGGAACACACCTGGCCGGACGAATAAAAATTTGCCAGCAGCGCGCCGGAAACGGCGTTGTCGATGTTTGCGTCATCGAACACGATCAGCGGCGACTTGCCGCCCAACTCCAGCGTGACGCTCTTCAGCGTGCGGGCGGCATCGCTCATCACGGCCTTGCCGGTACCCACTTCGCCCGTCAAGGAAACCTTGCGAATGTCGCGGTGCGCGGTCAGCAGCCTGCCGGTCTCGGCGAAGCCTTGCACGACTTGAAAGATGCCGGGAGGCGCGCCCGCCTCCGCCAGGATTTCCTGCAGCTTGACCGCGGTGAACGGCGTCAATTCGGCGGGTTTGAAAATCATCGCATTGCCGCAGGCGAGCGCGGGTGCCGCCTTCCAGCACGCGATTTGCAACGGATAATTCCAGGCGCCGATGCCGGCGACGACGCCTAGAGGCTCGCGCCGCGTATAGCCAAATGCCTGCGGCCCCAGATCGATGTGCTCGCCGCTCAAGCTCTGCGCGACTCCCGCGAAATACTCGAAGCAATCCGCGCCCGAGGCAACATCGACGACGCGCGTTTCCTGAATCGGCTTGCCCGTGTCTTTGGTTTCAAGTTGTGCCAATTCCTCATTGCGCGATCGCAACAAGTCCGCGGTTCGACGCAGAACTCGGCCGCGCTCAGCGGAGGTCTTAGCGGCCCAGATGGTTTGCGCCTGGACGGCGGCGGCCACGGCCGCGTTGACCTGCGCCGCGCCCGATACGGTGAACTGGCCCAAGACCTCGCCCGTGGCCGGATTGATTGAAGCAAATCGCTGACCGGGTGCAGGGCTCGAAGGAGGCGCATCAAGCTTCGCGGCGCTCCCGGATTGGGCGAGCCGACCATCGACGAATGCCGTCAACATGGCCCTCGCGCTCTCGCTGTCGGCTTCACGCCATCCCGACAGGGCCGCTCGGAGCCACACGCCGTCAATCATGGCGGCAATCATCGCGGCGAGGCTTTGCGCCTCGTCCGGCGCAACGAGCTTGAGCAAGGAGTTTCGCAGCACCGAGAGCGTGCGCCGCTGATATACCGATTGAATCCGCTCCAACCGCTCGACGTGCAGCACTTGACCCCAAAATGCCAACCACGCGCCGCCGGTGCGTTGATCGAATTCCTCCGGCGCTAGATTCGCATCGATGACCGCCTGGATCCTGCCGCGTGGTGTCGCGACGAGGCGCAAGCGCGCACGCACCTGAACGCCGACGCGCCGCGCCAGCGATCGGAACACCGCCTCGAGCAAGCCATCCTTGTCGTCGAAGTAATGCGCCACCAGACCGGGGGATACGCCGGCGCGGGCCGCGATTTGCGCAAGCGTCGTGCCCACAAAGCCGACTTCCGCTAGGCTATCGATCGTGACTTCCACCAGTTCACGGCGGCGCATCTCTTCGATTGGCTCAGAATAGGTGTCTTCAGACGCCATTGATTGATTGTTCAATTTTGCAGCCTTACAACCGACGAAGAGCTTTGTGGACGTGCTATGACGGATGTGCCTAAGATAGGGCTCAGATAATTTATACTTTAAATTCAGGTATTAGGGATACATTGGTGAACTGTAGCCGAATCCTGTTAAACGATCATTCAAAGTTGCAACCGCGACTTCAATCATGCCGCCGGCTTAGGGCTACGGTCAAGCCCAAATCCTCCGCCGCGAACTCAAGGATCCGCCTTCTACGCGCAATGACCGGGAGCATCACCCTTTTCGCGAGCGTCGCTGGCGCAGTCCTATTCGCGAGCAGCACCGGCGCGGCTGCGGCACCGACGACTGACCCGCCCAGCTGCCAAATTGTTCGCTTCGCCGACGTGGGCTGGACGGATGTCACGGCGACCACCGCCCTGGCCGCCCAAGTACTGCGCTCGGTAGGCTATTCACCCACGATCACCGTGCTGTCGGTGCCGGTCACGTTCGCCTCCCTGCAGAACAAGGATATCGACGTTTTTCTCGGCAATTGGATGCCCACCCAAAAAGCCGACATCGGCCGATACCTTGAAGATGGTTCGGTGACCGTGCTCGGCGCGAATCTAGTCGGGGCAAAATATACCCTGGCGGTCCCCGCCTATACCTTCGCGGCGGGCCTGCGCGAGTTCAAGGACATTCAGCGCTTCGCGCCGGCGCTCAACAATTCGATCTACGGGATCGAGCCCGGCAATGATGGCAATCGGCTCGTGCTGAAAATGCTCCAGGAGAATTTGTTCAACCTCGGCGGGTTCAAATTGATCGAATCCAGTGAGCAAGGAATGCTGGCGCAGGTCGAGCGAGCCGTGCGCGGCCGCCAGCCCGTCGTGTTTCTAGCCTGGGAGCCGCATCCGATGAACATGCGGTTCGATTTGAAGTATCTGTCGGGAGGAGACGAGGTGTTCGGGCCCAATTATGGCGGCGCCACGATCTACACGGTGACGCGCAAAGGCTACGCGGACGCCTGCCCCAACGTCGGCCGGCTGATCAACAATTTGCAGTTCACCCTGCGGGGCGAGAGCGAAATGATGGCGGCCATTTTGGATCGGCATCAGCCGGCGGATGTCGCGGCTGCCGAGTGGTTGAGAGCAAATCCGGGCGTGATGAAGACGTGGCTGGATGGTGTCCTCACCTTTGACGGCCGTCCGGCCTTGACGGCGCTATCGCACTCCGCGGTGTTGCCGCGCAGTTCCGGCTTCGAACAGTGGGTTACCGGCCACAAGATCCCGGTCGGCGATGCCATGGCGGTAGCCATCGACTATGTCAAAGCGCACGGCATGTATTTGTTCGACGGTATTTCGATTGTCATTCGCGGGACGGTCGACGCCGTGAACGCCGCGCTGCGCGCACTGCCCGCCCCTGCATTGATCGTGGCCGCGGCCGTACTCGCGTGGGGACTGCGCCGCTCTTTGCCGCTCGCCGCCTTCGTTGCCGCGGCTCTGTTGTTCATTTTGAATCAGGGCTACTGGGCGGCCACCCTGGAGACTCTTGCACTGGTCGTGGTTGCAACCGTGGCCTCCGCCGCGATTGGCATTCCCTTGGGGATTGCAGCGGCGCACCGACCCCGCCTCTTCGCCGCGCTTCGTCCCGTCCTCGATCTGATGCAGACCTTGCCGACATTCGTCTATCTCATCCCGACGCTGGTCTTGTTCGGCCTAGGGGTGGTCCCCGGCTTGATATCGACGGTCATTTTTGCCTTACCGGCACCCATTCGCCTCACGCACCTAGGGATATCGTCGGTTCCGCGGCCGCTGATTGAAGCGGGCGAGGCATTCGGAGCGACTCCCATGCAACTGCTGTGGAAGGTTGAATTGCCCAGCGCGGCATCCACCATCATCGCGGGAATCACCCAGTGCATCATGCTCAGCCTGTCGATGGTGGTGATTGCCGCCCTGGTCGGCGCCGGCGGTCTTGGCGTTCCGGTGGTGCGGGCCCTGAACTCGGTCCAGGTCGGCACGGGTTTTGAGGCGGGTTTTACCATCGTGCTGCTCGCGATCATCCTGGATCGCATCAGCCGGCCAAAGGAACGGGGCCCTTCGCAATGAATGCAGCCGATCTGGCACCGAAGGCAGCCGATTCGGCGCTGGATTTCAAAGCGGTGGACATTTTGTTCTGCAAGCCCGGCAGCCCGGGACGCAAGACATTGCGCGATGCGCTGAGCGCCTTGGATGCCGGAGGAACCCGCGCGGAGATCCAGGACAAGTTTGGCGCGATCGTGGGGGTGGCGGGCGCCAACCTCACCGTGGCCCGCGGAGAGATTTCGGTACTGATGGGACTGTCCGGGTCTGGAAAGTCCACGTTGTTGCGCGCGGCAAATGGCTTGAACACGGTGACCCGCGGATCCGTGCTGGTGCGCGACGGCGAGTTCTGCATCGACGTCGCACACTGCGATCCTAAGCAACTGCTGCGGCTGCGGCGCGAAAAGGTTGCCATGGTATTTCAGCAGTTCGGTTTGCTGCCCTGGCGCACGGTGCGGGAGAACGTTGGATTTGGACTGGAGCTGCGCGGCGACGGCAAGCTTGAGCGAAAAGCCATCGTCGATGAGAAACTCGAACTCGTCGGACTGACGCAGTGGGCGGAACGCCATGTCGGGGAACTGTCTGGAGGCATGCAGCAGCGCGTCGGTCTGGCGCGGGCATTTGCCACGGATGCCGGCATTTTGCTGATGGATGAACCTTTTTCGGCCTTGGACCCGCTGATCCGCGCCAAATTGCAGGATGAATTGCTCGAACTGCAGGCGCGTGTGAAGAAGACCATCCTGTTTGTCAGCCATGACCTGGACGAGGCCTTGAAGCTGGGTGATCGGATCTCGATCATGCAAAACGGACGCATCGTCCAGACCGGCACGGCAGAGGAAATCGTGCTCTCGCCGGCCGACGCATATGTCGCCGAATTCGTCCTGCACATGAATCCTCTCACCGTGCTGACAGGCAGCATGGTGATGCAACGGCGCGCTCATTTATCCGGGGATGGCACAGCGGTGTGGCTGGACCCCGGCCGGCGCTACCAATTGTCGTTGAATTCGACCGATGAGGCTTTGAGTCTGACGCTGGACGGCATCGCCCACACGCTGCGTTACGTTCGAAACGACGCGGACATTGCGTTCAAGGAGCCTGGGCTGGCGGTTGCGCCCGCCTCGATGTCGCTGCAATCCATCATTCAGTTGCGTCAGAACTCCGGTCACCCGGTATTGGTCGCCGAGGAAGGCAAAATTCTCGGCGTATGCGGCGAGCACGAAATCATTCGCGCGCTCGCCGGCGGAAGGCGGATGTGAATTGAATGACAAAGTCATGACAGGGCCCGATGGCAACTTAATATCCTTGCCCGCTGCTAAACGCATTGCGTATCCATGCCCGTCGAAGCGATCATCGGTGCCATGAAAAAAATCAACGAAGCGGCGCGCTCGATCGATGTGGTGCTGGAAACCGAGGTGCTGGTCGTGGGCAGCGGCCCCGGCGGCCTCGCGGCGGCGCTCGCGGCCGCGCGCGCCGGTGCGCGCACCGCGCTCATCGATCGCAACGGTTGTTTCGGCGGCAACATCACCCAGGTCGGCGTCGAAGGCTTTGCCTGGTATCGCCACGAGCACACGGTCGACGCCGAAGGCATCGGCATTGAAATGGAGAGGCGCGCCGCGCAGATGGGTGCCGCGATGCCCGAACCGCAATCCTTGAGTCATGCGCTCGATGCGGAAATGTTCAAATGGGTTGCGGATGTTCTGGTGCAAGAAGCCGGCATCGCGCCCCTGCTGCACCGCCTGTGTGTCGCGCCCATCATGGAAAACGGCGCCATTGCCGGCGTGATCGTCGAGAGCAAGGCGGGCCGCCAGGCAATCCTGGCCAAGCGCGTGATCGATGCGACCGGGGATGCCGACATTGCCAGCCGCGCCGGCGCACCCTTCCACAAGCTTCCCAAGAACGAGATGATGTCGGCGTCCGTGATGTTCTCGATGAGCGGCGTCAACAAGCGCCGCTTCATCGAGGCCGTCAAGGCCGATCCGCAGACCTATGCGGATTGGGCCGGCAATAACGAGTGGGACTATGAGACCACGGGAAAGGAAGACAAGCTGTTCTCTCCCTTTCTGCGCAAGCCGTTTCAAAAGGCGCTCGCGGCCGGCATCATCCCGGCCAGCTTGAGTACCATCGCCGGCACGTGGGGGTCGGTGTCGGATCAGGGGGACTTGACCTACCTGAACCTGGTGCACCTGCCGGAAATCGACGGCACCGACCCGAATGACCTGACGACCGGCGAGATGCGTGGCCGGCGCGAAGCGATTTACGCCCTCGAAGCACTGCGCGGGTTCATGCCGGGCTGCGAGGATGCGAAGTTGCGCAACTTCGGCATGACGCTTGGCATTCGCGACACGCGCAAGATCGATGCACTCTATAATCTCACCGCCCACGATGTGCGCGAGCAAGGCCGTTTCGACGACGCGATCGGCATCTTCCCGGAATTCATCGACGGCTACGGCGTGCTCATCCTGCCCACCACCGGGCGGTATTGGCAGGTGCCCTATCGAGCCTTGGTTCCCAAAGGCGTCGCGAATCTTCTGGTCGCGGGAAGGTGCATCGGCGGCGACAAGATTTCCCATGCGTCCGCGCGCAACATGATGTGCTGCGCGGTCAGCGGGCAAGGCGCCGGCGTCGCCGCGGCGGTCTCGTTGCAACGCGATGAAGCGCTCGATCAATTGAACATGGGCGCGGTACATCAGGAATTGGCCCGGCAAGGCGCACGCTTCCGGTGAGCCCAAACCGCGGTTCCGCGTCGATGCGCTGGTGGGTGCTGGCGCTCGCCGCCATCGCGGTGTCCAGCAGCTACTACGAGGACGATGTCATCGGGCCGATCGCGGACCTGTTGCATCGGCAACGCGGCTTCAATCAGTCGCAGCTGGGCATGCTGAACGGCGTCATCAGCATCCCGAATGTCGCGCTCGCGCTGCTGAACGGACTGCTCATCGACCGCTTCGGCCCGGCGCGCGTGGCGTTCTGGTCAGCCGCCATTGGCGTGCTCGGCGCGGCCTTGACGGCCATCGGCGAACCTTACGAACTGATGGTGGCCGGCCGCTTCATATTCGGCATCAGCGAAGGCGCCATTTTCATCGCGCTCGTGGCTGGATTGGCGCAATGGTTCCCGCGCAGCGGCATCGCACTCGCGACGGCCCTGTACTTAAGTCTCGCCCGCGTCGGCTCCTACGCCGTGGACACCTCGACGGCCTGGGCCCATCCGCTCTATGCAGGCGGCTGGCAGCCGCCGCTCTGGCTCGGCACCGCGATTACGGCAATTGGCCTGGGCGCGGCCAGCCTCTTCTACTGGCTCGATCTTCGTTACCGGCCAAGGACGTCGATCAGCGTCACGGTCGAACAGGTGAAGTGGCGCCAGTTGCTGCATTTCGACCGCTCCTATTGGTACATCCTCGCGCTGCATGTGCTGTATGCCGCCGTGTTCTTCCCGTTCCGCACCACGTATGTGATCGAGTATTTTCAGCATGCGAAAGGGCTCACGTTGCAGCAGGCAGGCGTGGCCAATAGCTGGGTGTTTTTTGCGGCAGTCTTCGCCACGCCTTTTTTCGGCCTGCTCGCCGACCGGCTCGGACATCGCGCGCTGATGTTGACCTTCGGCACGCTGCTGCTGTCGCTCACCTTCGTGGTGCTCGGGCTCACCGACATGAATCTGTGGGTCTCGACGGTCATGATGGGAATCAGTTTCTCACTGGTGCCGGCGGTGATCTGGCCGGCCACGACGCTGATCGTAGAGCCTCGCCGCCTGGGTACGGCGCTTGGCCTCATCACCCTGATTCAGGCGCTCGGCATGGCCGCATCCAACCTTGCCGCAGGCAGGCTCGCCGACATCGCCGGTGCGGGATCCCAGAATCCGGCGGGCTACGAGGTCATGCTATTGTTCTTCTTCCTGCTGAGCCTCACGGCCCTGCTCTCGGCCGTGCTCCTCTGGCGGCGCGAAGCGGGACCTCACGGACACAATCTCGAATCGGCGCGCGCCGGAGCCTAAGCGGCATCCCTGCGCTAAGCGGCGCGCTGCGCGAAGCGGCGCTGAATTTCACCGACGAAGCCGCGGCGGAAAATCAGCACGCATACCACGAAGATGGCGCCAATGATGACCGAGACCCACGCACCCACGATGTCGGAGAGATACTCCTGCAGCGTGACCACGACATTCGCCCCGATGACAGGTCCCAGGAAGGTCCCACTACCGCCGAGCAGGGTCATCAGAATGACTTCACCGGAAGTGCTCTGACTCACATCGGACAGCGTGACAAAGCCCAACACCAAAGCCTTGAGGGAACCCGCCAGACCCGACAGGCTCGCCGACAGCACGAAGGCCATGAGCTTGTAGCGATCGACCTTGTAGCCCAGCGAAACGGCACGCGGCTCGTTCGCCCGGATGGCTTTGAGCACCTGACCGAACGGCGAGTGCACGATGCGGCGAATGAGCACATACACGGCGACAAAAACCGCCAGCGCGAAGTAGTACATGATGCGATCATTGCCGAGGCCGACCAAGCCGAAAATGCTGCCGCGAGGTATGCCCTGCAGACCGTTCTCGCCGCCGGTGAAGTTCGCTTGCAGGCAGACGAAGAACACCAACTGGGCCAGCGCGAGGGTGATCATGGCGAAATAAATTCCCTGGCGGCGCACCGCGATCGCACCGATCACGAGCCCGAGCAGCATGGCGACGAGTACGCCGCCGAGAATTCCCGCGATCGTCCCCCAGCCCTGAACCGTCACCAGCCATCCGGTGATGTAGGCCGATGAGCCAAAATAGGCGGCGTGGCCGAAGGACAGCATCTTGGTGAAGCCGAGCAGCAGATTGAACGCACAGGCGAACATGGCGAAGCACAAGAGCTTCATGAGAAACACGGGATACAACCCCAGGAACGGCGCGATCAGCGCGAGCGCGGCCAGCACAACGTACACGCCGATCTGAGCGCGCATTTATTGCTCTTTGCCGAACAGGCCGGCGGGCCGCCAAACGAGCACCACCGCCATGATGACGAAAACCACGATGTTCGATGCTTCGGGATAAATGACTTTGGTCAGCCCTTCGACGAGCCCCAGAACCAAACCACTGACGATGGCGCCGACGATCGAGCCCATGCCGCCGATCACCACCACGGCGAATACCACGATCACGAGCGATGATCCCATCAAAGGACTGACCTGAACCACCGGTGCCGCGAGCACACCAGCCAACGCCGCGAGCGCCACGCCGGCGCCATAGGTGCACATCACCAGCAGCGGGACATTGATGCCGAAGGCCTGCACCAGCTTCGCATTCTCCGTGGCGGCGCGCAGCTGTGACCCCAAGCGCGTGCGCTCAATCAAAAACCAGGTGACGCCGCATACGGTGACGGAGGCAAGAATCACCCAGGCCCGGTATATGGGCAGCACCATGAATCCGAGATTGAAGCCGCCCTGCAGCAGCGGCGGCACCGGATAAGACTTGCCGGAAGCGCCGAACAGACTGCGCATGACGCCCTCGGCGATCAGGGCGATGCCGAACGTCAAGAGCAATCCGTACACCGGCTCGATCTGGTACAAGTGTCTGAGGAACAAACGCTCGATGATGATGCCCAGGAGTCCCACGGTCAGGGGCGCGAGCAGCAGCGCCCACCAATAGTTGACGCCGAGGAACTCCAAGCCCATGTAGGCCGCGAACGCGCCCAGCATGTAAAAGGCGCCGTGCGCGAAATTCACGACGCCGAGCAGGCCGAATATCACCGCCAGGCCCAGGCTCAGCAGCGCGTAGAACGATCCGTTGACCAGCCCCAGCATCATCTGGCCCAGGATCGCCGGCAATGGGACGCCGAAGACGGTCGTCACAGATCACATACCATCATTCGACAGCGCGCTTTCAATGAGGCGGGCGCTAATTGCTACTTCTTGATCATCGGGCACGCGGCGTCGGGCTGTGCGCCGTCAGCTTCCTCGCCCGACATGACTTTGACGACCTTGTAGTAATCCCAGGGATACTTCGATTCCGCGGGCGTCTTGACCTTCATGACATACATGGTGTGGATCATCAAACCGTCTTCGCGAATGTAGCCGTCTTTGGCGAAGAAGTCGTTGATCTTGGTCTTCTTCAGCTGCGCCATCACCTTGTCCGAATCGGTCGATCCCACCGCCTTGACCGCATTCAAGTACTGGGTGGTGGCGGAATAGACACCCGCCTGATCCATGGTCGGCATCCGGTTCACCTTGGCGAAGAAGCGCTTGGAGAACGCGCGGGTTTGATCATTGAGATCCCAGTAGAATCCGGTGGTCAAGTACAGACCTTGCGCGGTTTGCAGGGTCGCGGCGTGTATGTCCGTGAGAAAGGCCAGCAGCGCCGCGGGCTTCATGGTTTTCGTAATGCCGAATTCGTTGGCGGCCTTGAGCGAATTCGAGAAATCGGTACCCGCGTTCGCGAGCCCCAGCACTTGCGCACCCGAGGCTTGGGCCTGCAGCAGGAACGATGAATAGTCGGTCGTTCCCAGCGGCGCGCGAACCGCGCCCAGCACCTTGCCGCCGTTGGCCAGCACGACTTTTGTCGCCGCGTCCTGCAACTGTGTGCCGAAGGCATAATCGGCGGTAATGAAGAACCAGGTCTTGCCGCCCTCTTTGATGATGGCGCTCGCGGTTCCATTGCCGAGCGCGGTCGTATCGTAGGCGTAGTGAATGGTATAGGGCGTGCAATCCGCTCCGGTCAGCGAGGCACCGCCCGCGCCGATGGCGATGAAGGGAATTTTTTTGGCCGCCGCCACCTTGGACATCGCGATGCTCACGCCGGTGTTCGAACCGCCGAGCACGACGGTCAAGCCGCTCTGATCGGCCCACTCGCGGAACTTGGACGCGCCGATATCGGGCTTGTTCTGGTGATCGACGCTGAGCACGGTGATCTTCTTGCCGAGAACAGTGCCGCCGAAGTCGGCGATCGCCATATTGACGACGTCGAGGCCGGCCTGGCCCATGACATCCGCATAGACGCCCGACATGTCGTCGATGTCTCCGATGACCACCTGGTCGGCCGCAGCGCTCGCCTGGGAGGATGCATACAGGCCGAGCAGTGCGCCGAGCGCCACGATTGTTGATTTGCGCGTCATCTCGTTATCCTTTTTAAGTTTGATTCAAACGCCTAAAAATTCCTGCAGCAATCCCGTTTGCGAGGCGAGTTCGGACTGTCCGAACTCTTTGACCATCTTGCCGCGTTCCATCACATAAAATCGATCCGCCAGCGGCGCGGCAAACCGGAAGTTCTGTTCGACCAGCACCACGGTCATACCCTTCGACCTCAAGGTGCGGATCACTTCCCCGAGCTTCTGCACGATGACCGGCGCCAACCCTTCGGAGACCTCGTCCAGCAACAACAAGCGCGCGCCGGTGCGCAAGATACGCGCCACCGCCAGCATCTGCTGCTCGCCGCCCGACAGACGCGTACCGGGACTGTCGGCCCGTTCGAGCAAGTTGGGAAAAATATCGTAAATCTCCTGAAGCTGCATCCCCTGCGCGCCCTTGAGCCGGGGCGGCAACAGCAAATTCTCTTCGGTCGACAGAGCCGCGAAAATCCCGCGCTCCTCCGGGCAGTAGCCGATTCCCATTCGGGCGACTTGGTGGGGCGCCAAGCCGATCGCTTCAATGCCTTCGATCATCACCGAACCGGTGCGCGAGCCGACCAAACCCATGATGGCGCGCAGGGTGGTCGTGCGGCCGGCGCCGTTGCGGCCCAGGAGCGTGACGATTTCACCCTCCCGGACCGAAAATTCGACGCCGTGCAGAATGTGCGATTCGCCATACCATGCCTGCAGATCCGCCACTTTGAGCATCTCGCGGCTCATGCGGCGGTTCCCGGCGGCGCATTGTTCGATGTGAGCGCATCGCTCGAGGTGCCCATGTAGGCTTCGATCACCTGCGGATTTTTGGACACTTCCGCATAGGGACCCGCGGCGATGACCCGGCCCCGCTGCAACACCGAAATGGTGTCGGCGATGGAGGCGACGACGCTCATGTTGTGCTCGACCATGAGCACGGTTCGATTGGCCGACACTTGCTTGATGAGCTGCGTGACGTGCGAAACGTCCTCGTGCCCCATTCCCTGGGTGGGTTCGTCGAGGAGCATGAGATCAGGGTCGAGCGCCAACGTCGTCGCCAGCTCCAAGGCGCGCTTGCGGCCGTAGGGCAGATCCGCCGCCGTGGCGCGGGCGTGATTCTCCAGGTGTACCTGCGCCAGCAGATCCTTTGCGCGCCGATCCAAGTTGGCGAGGCTTTTCTCCGAGCGCCAGAAATAAAATGATGTGCCCAAATTTCGTTGCAGGGCCACCCGGACATTCTCGAGCACGGTGAGATGCGGAAAAACAGCGCAGATTTGAAAGGACCGCACCACGCCGCGCCGCGCAATATCGGCGGGCTGTTCGCGGGTAATATTCCTGCCCCGATAAAAGATCGTGCCCGACGTCGGCTGCAGGAACTTGGTCAATAAATTGAAAAAGGTGGTCTTGCCCGCGCCGTTCGGCCCGATCAGGGCGTGGATTTCGCCTTGCCTGACGCGCACCGAAACGCCGTCGACTGCGATGAATCCGTTGAAGTCCTTGACCAGACTGTGCGTCTCAAGGATGACCTCCTCTGCCAACGCCATCGCGCGCTACCCCCGTTCGAATTCATGGTCTGGGTGCGCCGGTACTGTGTACGCCCGCTCCAGGTGAAAGCCCGTCGCTAGCATAACGCCTCATATCGAGCTGCGCTCGCGATATGTTATTTATCAATACCTTACAGCAATTATATGATTTATTATTTAACGACAATTTCGCGCCCGACTCAACACGCTGACTCACGTGCGTGAGCTTTAGAGACGCAGGCACGACAGGTGGCGCGGAAACCGTCATCATTCAAGCTGAATCATTCAAGGAGATGCAGCAACTAATGCCCAGCAAAATTCCCGACGGCGAGACACGCGGGTGGATCGTTCCGATCGGCGGCGCCGAAAACAAGGAAAACGATCGGCAAATTCTCGAGCGCTTCGTGCGCGTTTCAGGCGGCTCGGACGCCAACATCGTCGTGATCCCGACCGCAAGCCGTATGCACGAGACCGGGCCCCGCTACGAGCAATTGTTCAAAGACTTGGGCGCATCGGAAGTCGCCGTGATGGACTTTGACACCCGCCGCGATTGCCAGGAACCGGGCCGCTTGCGTCGCCTCGAGCAGGCGAGCGGCATTTTCTTCACCGGCGGCAATCAGCTGCGCCTCACCACGCTCCTCGGCGGCACGCCGGTCGCGAAGCTCATCCGCGTGCGCAATGCGCACGGCGTTACCGTCGGCGGGACCAGCGCCGGCGCCAGCATCTTGAGCGAACACATGATCGCATTCGGCGATGAAGGATCGGCCGTCATCTCCGGCAGTGTGCGTCTCGCACCGGGATTGGGGCTCACCAATCGATTCATCATCGATCAGCATTTTCGGCAGCGCGATCGGTTGGGACGTCTCATCACCGCGCTTGCCTACAACCCGTTTGCCATCGGCATCGGCCTCGATGAGGACACGGCCGCCTTCATCGGGCCGGATGAAACGGTTGAAGTGCAAGGCAGCGGCGGCGTGACGATCGTCGATGCCTCCGAGGTCAGCTTCTCGTCCATCGGCGAAGTCGGCGAAGGGCAACCGGTTTGCGTGCTGGGCCTGCGTCTGCACATTCTCGTGGCGGGAGCGACGTTCAACTTGCACACCCGGGCGGCATCGGCCGGCGGGCTCGCCGCGGCCAAAGACTGATCCTGATCGGCCAAGGGGCGGCGAAGCATATGCGAATTCTCGATCGTTCTGTGTATGTCGGCCCATCGCTGTATGCGCGCTTTCCCGTCATTCGCCTGGAACTCGATTTGGAGGCCCTGGAGGCCTGGCCCACGGGACGGCTCGGCGGAGAATTTGTCGATGCACTTGGCGGAGCCCTGCCCGGCCTGGCGCAGCACGGTTGCTCCTACCGGGAGCCGGGCGGCTTTTTTCGCCGCATGCGGGAGGATGAGGGTACCTGGCTCGGGCATGTCCTCGAACACGTCGCCATCGAGTTGCAAAATATTGCCGGCGAGGAAGTCACCTTCGGCAAAACGCGCAGCGCCGGCCCGCCGGGTGTCTATACGGTGGTCTACGAGTATGCGCAGCGTGACGAAGGCATCGCGGCCGGCGATCTAGGACTTAAGTTGCTGTGTTCGCTGCTGCCGGCCTCGATCCGTCCGGAGGGCTCCGTCCCCGATGACTGGCAGTGGCAGGAAGCGCGCGATGAATTCATTCGATTCGCGCAGCGGCGGGCCTTGGGGCCCTCGACGTCCTCGCTGGTTCGCGCGGCCGAAAATCGCGGCATTCCGTGGCTGCGGCTCAATGATCAATCGTTGGTGCAATTGGGTCATGGCAAGTTTCAGCAGCGCATCCAGGCAACCGTGACCAGCAGCACCTCGCACATCGCGGTCGAATTGGCGAGCGACAAGGAAGAGACCAACAAGATATTGGCCAGCCTCGGACTGCCCGTGCCCAAGCAAGAATTGGTACAAAGCGAAACGCAGGCCATCCGCGCTGCCAAGCGCATCGGCTTTCCGGTCGTCACCAAACCCTACAACGGCAATCATGGCCGGGGGATTTCGATTCGGCTCACCGACGACAAGGAAGTCGCGCAGGGCTATGCGGTGGCGCGCGAACACGCCCGCTCCGTCATCGTCGAAACCTTCCTGGAGGGTGATGATCATCGCCTGCTGGTGGTGAACGGCAATCTGGTCGCCGCGACGCGGCGCACACCGGGTCACGTGGTCGGCGACGGCCAGCACACCATTGAACAGCTCATCGAGATCGTGAATCAGGATCCGCGCCGTGGGGTGGGCCATGAAAAGGTGTTGACGCGGCTGGAGCTCGATGCGCAAGCGCAAAAAATGCTCGAGCACGCGAACCTGACGCCGGATTCCGTTCCCGACACGGGGATGATGGTTTTGTTGCGCTCCACCGCCAATCTGTCCACCGGCGGCACCGCGACGGACGTGACCGACGTGATTCATCCCGACAATCGCGAGATGGCGGAGCGCGCGGTACGGGCGATCGGCCTGGACGTGGGCGGTGTGGATTTTCTCTCGAAGGATATCACCGAGAGCTACCGCACGATCGGCGGCGGGATCTGCGAAGTCAATGCGGCTCCCGGCTTTCGCATGCACGTCGCGCCGAGCGAGGGAACACCCCGGGATGTGGCCGCGCCGGTCATCGACATGCTGTTTCCGGCCGGCACGTCGGCGCGCGTGCCCATTGCCGCCGTGACCGGCACCAACGGCAAAACCACGACGGCGCGCATGTTGGCGCATATCACCAAGATGGCAGGCTACACGCCGGGGCTCACCACCACGGACGGCGTCTACATCGACGGCCAGCGTACCGTGCCGGGCGACATGACGGGACCGGTGTCCGCTCGCATGGTGCTCGCGGATCCGCAGATCGACATCGCGGTGCTCGAGACCGCGCGCGGCGGGTTGCTGCGCGCCGGCATGGGCGTCACCGAAGTGAATGTCGGGGCGGTATTGAACGTGCAGGCCGATCATCTGGGCCTGAAGGGCATCGACACGCTGGAGCAGCTCAGTGAGCTGAAACGCATCGTCGTCGAGGTCGCCACGGATTGTGCCGTGCTCAATGCCGACGATCCGCTGGTGCTAAAAATGGCGGGCCATACGGAAGCCAAGACCATCTGTTATGTGACCATGAATCCGCATCACGCGCTGGTGCGCGAGCACATTCGCGCCGGCGGCCGCGCCTGTGCGCTCGAGGCGGGCGTCAACGGTCAAATGATGACGCTCTACGATCGCGGCGGCCACATTCCGTTGCTGTGGACGCATTTGATTCCCGCCACGCTGGAAGGCCGCGCCACGCACAATGTGCAGAATGCGATGTTCGCCGCCGCCATGGCATTTTCATTGGGGATCAAACTCGACGCCATACGCCAGGGACTGCGTACCTTCGATTCCACGTTCTTCCAGGCCCCGGGCCGCATGAACGTGTTCAACGAGCATCCTTTCAAAGTGCTGTTCGACTATGGTCACAATGCGCATGCGGTCGGGATGATGGCCGATTTGGCATCGCGGCTGGACGTGACCGGGCGGCGCATCGTCGTGCTGGCAGGGCCCGGAGATCGTCGCGACGAGGATCTCGTGGCGATCGCCAAGGCCGTCGCGGGCCGCTTCGATCACTACATTTGCCGCCGCGACGACAATCTGCGCAATCGTGCGTCGGATGAAGTGCCACGCATTCAGGCTGAGGCGCTGCGCGCCGTCGGCGTACCGGATAGCGCGATCTCGATCATTCCCGATGAGCAGGAAGCCACCGAGGCGGCACTGCGCATGGGCGAATCGGGCGACCTGCTGCTGATTTTTGCCGATGCCCTGGTGCGCTCGTGGAAGCAGATCACCAAGTTCAAATCCGCCGGCGCGGCCGCCGCCACGCCCGCGCCGCGCGCGACACGGCCGGCAGCCGCCCGGATCGAGGATAAAATCGAGCCGGCGGCCGCGAGTCCGGAATTCAACATGGATGGTCTGATCCGGGACGAACGCGGCGTGCGCCTGGCGCCGGAGAGCGACGACTGAACGCGCCGGTCGAATTGCCGTTTCAGGATTCCAGGCGCTTAACGGGCAGTAACTTATTCTTTGCATCGACCGGCGCGGTGTTGGATGTCACGCGGACGCCGGTCGATGACGCCCTGATCGCCGCCTGGCGCGCCCGGGTGCAACGCGCCGGGTCAGCACTCGATTGGCCGCATCGCCGATCGGTCGCACGCCGGCACGCGGGCGGCGTGTTGCTGGCCATTGCAGCACCCGCGGATCAACTGTTGTTGTCCACCGAGATCAACGAGTGGGCGCTGTGCGCGGCGCTCGTGGAGCGTGACCCTTTGGCGTGGGCGGCGCTCGAGGATGCGCTGGTTGCGGTGGCAATCGAAGGCGGCGATCCCGCCGCCAATCTAGCGCCGCAGTTCTTGCCGGTCATCGAGGAAGCCGCCGCGCTCGCGCGTTTCAAGCGCCTCTCCTCCCTGGAGGCGGCGCCGAAGATGCGCGCCCTGATTGCGGCCGCAAGCCCAAGATCGCTGCCGCATTTTGTCGACGACACCGAATTGACCCTGGGCGCCGGCCGGGGCAGCCGCACGTTCTCCTTGACCGCCTTGCCAAATTCCAGTGAAGTTCCTTGGGCCGAACTGTCGGACATCCCGACGGCCATCGTCACCGGTTCCAATGGCAAAACCACCACGGTTCGCTTGGTCGCGGCCTGCGCCCGCGCCCATGGCTGGCGGCCCGGCTACAACTGCACCGACGGTGTATTCGTCGGCGATGAAACACTGGCGACCGGCGATTACTCCGGGCCCGCCGGCGCCCGGCTGGTCATGCGCGACCGGCGCACCGAGGCGGCGATCTTGGAAGTCGCGCGCGGCGGGATTTTGCGGCGCGGCCTGGCCGTGTCGCGCGCCGACGTCGCCGTGGTGACCAACATCAGTTCCGATCATTTCGGCGAGTACGGCATTGATGATCTGGCGGGACTGGCGGACGTCAAGCTCAGCGTCGCGGCAGTCGTCGCCGAGCGTGGCCGGCTGGTTTTGAATGCCGACGACGCCTTGCTGCGAATGAAAGCACGCGAGCTGGCGCTGCGCTATGGCCTGAGTTTGAGCCCTGCCTGGTTCGCTCGCGATGCGGAGCAGTCATACCTGCGCGGGTATCGCGCGCAGGGCGCCTCGACCTGCGGTGTGCGCGATGGTCGGTTGTGGTTGCATCACGGGGATCGCGAGCAGGACCTGGGTGCGGTCTCCGCCATGCCCCTCTCGATAGACGGCATGGCAACTTACAACGTGGCCAATCTTGCCGCCGCCGCATTGGCCGCGAACCTGCTCGGTATTGCGGCCGACACCATCAGCGCGGTGTTTGCGCGCTTCGGCGACACCATCGCGGACAATCCCGGCCGCATGATGCGCTTCGAATTCAAGGGTGTGCACGTGCTGGTTGACTACGCGCACAACCCCGAGGGATTGCGGGGCTTTCTATCGGTGGCGAAACAACTGCGCGGCACGGGCCGGCTTGGATTGCTGCTCGGTCACGCCGGCAACCGTCAGGATGCCGATATTGCCGAGCTGGCTCGCGTCGCCGCCGACTTCGAGCCCGACTTGATCGTGGTCAAGGAAGACGAGGCGCACCTGCGCGGCCGCGCGCCGGGAGAAGTACCCCGAATCATTCGCGACGAGCTGCTGCGGCTGGGGCTCAAAGAATCCGCACTGCCCGTGCGTGACAACGAACTTGACGCCGCCCGGTGCGCCCTGGAATGGGCGCGTCCGGGGGATGTGCTCGCCCTGCCCCTGCATTCGCCGAGCGCTCGCGTGGCGGTACTGGCCCTGCTGCAGCGCTAGTTATTTTCCGGCGGTGCAGCGCAGTGTGTAGACTACGAATCATAACGGGGGTGCGGCTCATGATCCGAAAGACAGCGCCGATCGCGGCGTCAATCATTCTTGCGACAACCATTCTTGCGGGAACCACGCCGGCGCTGTCGGCAACTGCCGCGGGCGAAGCTGAAGCGAAACCGGCGGATCCGGTCGTCGCGCTGGTGGGACGCCTTGACCTGGAAAAATATAAGGCGACGATCAAGGGACTGACAAAATTCGGCGACCGGCGCCAGGGCACGGACCGCAACCGTGCCGCGATAGATTGGATCGAAGCACAGCTCAAGAGCTACGGCTGCTCGAACATCTCCCGCATCAAGTACACGTACTCGCCCACCGAGACCCGCCGGCCCAGCGGGCCGCCCGTCTCACCCGACGCCGCGCAAGGCGGCGGCCGCTATCGCGGAGTGCGCGGCCCGACGGGCGTCAATACCGACCCGCTCTTGCAGCCCGACGAGAAACTGCGTGCTCTGAATTCGCAGCCCATGCAGCCCGGCGAGCGCCAGGAAGTGTACTGCACGAAAGTCGGTTCGACGCATCCCGAGGAAATGTACATCGTGGGCGCGCACATGGATGGCCACGGATGGGGTGAGGCAGCCAATGATGACGGCTCGGGTACGGCGTTGGTCATGGAATTGGCGCGAGTGTTCTCATCGCCCGATGTCAAGACCGAGCGCTCGATTCGCTTCGCGCTTTGGAACAACGAGGAAACCGGACTCAACGGGGCGCGCGCTTACGTTGATCAGCGAGCCTCCCTGCAGGGCAAGGAAGAACCCGCGGGGTCCGGGCGATATCCGGAACCCAAGTGGTTGGGCATGATTCAGCACGACATGATGCTCTTTGATCACGGCATGCCGCGGCCCGACGGCACTGTCTCGAAGCAACAGCGGCCTGAAGCGGACGTGAACATTGAATTTCAGTCGCTCGCCAAGGCGGCCGAAGGCGCGCAGAAACTGGCCTGGGCCTTTTACGCCGCGAACGAAGCCTACGCGAGCGATTATCCCGCGGCGGTGGGGCCGCACATGACCAATACGGATAGCACACCCTTCATGGACCTCGTGCCTGCCATCAGCCTGCGCGAAAACGAACGCGGACGCGAGATCGGCGCCGGGTGGGATCCTCAGTGGCATCAACCGTCGGATGTCTATGCTACCTATTCCGACGCTGACTTTCGCCTCGGATTGAACGCCGCGCAAACCACATTGGGTGCCATCGGAAGATTGACCGGGGCCACGCTGACGCGGTGATTGGGGATGGCGGCAATGAACGCGGATGCAGCCATGTCCTTCGTGCGACGGCACGGCATGGTGCTGGTATCCGCCAAGGGTGCGGCGCCGCGTCTGACCGAAGCCATTGCAGGCGAACCTATCAAGGGTAGCTGGTGGGCGCACCCCAAGAGTCATCAAATCTTTGCAATTCTGCAAGAGCTCGGCGACTCCCCCGACATTCTGGTTTGCCGATTCCTCGGCGGACGCGTTACCTATATTCACCGGCGCCTTTGGCCCGCCGTGGTCAAATTGGCTGGTCAATTCCATCCCGACCAGCTCGCGCAAGTCCGCGATGAGCACACGCCGTCAGGCAAGCACGTCAATCACATCATCGAATACCCCAAGTGGGTGCCGGCCGAAATCCTGGAAGAAGCCAAACTTCTCGCGATGCAGGAAGCTGAGGCGCTATTGAAAGACTTCATCGCGAAGCCGCGCGCTCGTCCCTAGGGATCGAGCATTCTTTTGGGTTGCGCGTCAGGCGGCCGGCACCGGCTTGCATACTCCGCTGTACAGGGCCCCTATGCTTCCCGTCACGCGGATGAGCCCGGTAGTCCGATCAACCGCGAAACTGAAGGGTACGCCCGTGCCGAGATCGACTCGAAACGTGATTTTGCCGTCGGTGATTGCGGCCGTGGACATGGTCTTGCCGATATAAACAAGTTGATTCTTTTGGTCAAACCGCAGTTCCCAGATCCGTCGAGCGTGATTGGGTCCCGATTCCTCGACCGCGCATGACAGCACGACTTCCTCGGCGCTTGCGTGCGGAACAGCGAAGAAAAAAGCCGCTACAGAGGCGCCAAAAGCTGCACGCATAACCCGTCCGTGTTCTCAATCCTCCTGACATCGTATCAAACTTACCCAGCAGACCCGCATGCGCCTGTCACGGTTTGTTGCGGTATTCAGCGACTTATGGCACTAATGACCCCGCGCGAGGCGCCCGCCTATAATCAGACCGCTGTGTTCGGGCTGAAAACGCAACACCAAAGGTACCGTATGAAAGATCTCCTTGTAGGCTCTGCCCTCGCCTTGCTCGCGCTCGGTCAGTCAGCACTGCCGGTGCGCGCCGAAGGTCAATCGATGCCGGCGGCCTCCAATGTGCCTGGTGTCGGGATCCCCAGCATCAATCCGGACCGAAGCATTGCCTTTGCGCTCAAAGCGCCCGACGCCAACAGCGTTTTGGTTGCGGGCGGTGACGGACTGGGGAAGGGCCCGTTTCCGATGAAGAAAGGCCTAGACGGCACCTGGAGCGTGACGACTCCGCCGAGCGTTCCGGGATTTCATTATTACTGGTTTGTTCTCGATGGCGTCTCGGTCAATGACCCTGCGAGTGAGACGTATTTTGGCTATGGCAAGGAAACCAGCGGAATCGAGGTGCCCGAGGCCGGCGCTGATTTCTACTCTGTCAAGAATGTTCCTCACGGCGAAGTGCGTGCCAAGTGGTATCTGTCAAAGACGACCGGCGAGTGGCGTCGCGCCTTTGTCTACACACCCCCCGACTACGATGAACATCAGAAGACCCGTTACCCCCTGCTCATCTTGCAGCATGGGTCTGGAGAGGACGAGACCGGCTGGACGCGCCAAGGTCGAGCCCAATTCATCCTCGACAATCTCATTGCCGCAGGCTTGGCGCGGCCGATGATCGTCGTCATGGATCGCGGCTACGCCCAAAAGCCCGGAGTGCCCGCGGCAGCGGTCGGCTCGAACGCCTGGCTCCAGAACCTGCACCTCTCCTTCAGCGCATTCGAAGACGTTGTCATTCATGATCTGATTCCGACCATCGACGCGTCTTATCGAACGATTCCCGACCGCGAACACAGGGCAATGGCTGGCTTGTCGATGGGAGGCATGCAAACCCTTTTCATCGGTCTTCAACATCTGGACAAGTTTGCCTACCTAGGCTCGTTCAGTGGCCCCATCATTCCCAGCCTCAGCGCCGGCAATCTGACGCTCAGCGCGAATCCAGGCGAGCATTTCGACACGAAAACCGCCTACGGCGGTGCGTTCGCCGATCCGTCGACATTTAACAAGCGCGTGAAGCTATTTTGGCTTGGTGTGGGCACCGAGGAGTCAGACCAGTTCCGGACGGGGATTGGCGGCGCAGTCGAAGCCCTGCGCGGAGCCGGCGTGCGGTTGGAGTACTTCGAGTCAAAGGGAACGGCGCACGAATGGCAGACGTGGCGGCGCGATCTCTACGATTTCGCGCCGCGATTATTTCGGTGATGATCAAAGGCGAATCCCGATAAGGCTCACCTGATCGAGCAAGGAGTGTCCCGTAATCGGGACACCCCGTTGCTCGTTGGTCCGCTCGCCCGACGGGCGCTCTCAATCTCCGAACTGTACGGCCGGAAGGACCTGAGTCCCCTCAAGCCTCACTCCGTCCAATGCCCCAGGATCGAGCCCGAGCGCCTTCAAGATCGTCGGCGCAACTTGCATCGTCTCCACCGGGCTCGTGACGGTTTTTCGAGCAATGCCTGGATGCGACACCAGCAACATCACATTTGTGTCGTCGCGAGAGAAGCCGCCGTGCTCCGCTAATTTGCCCGTGCTTCCGGAATAGGTCACGCCGATGTTCGGCGTAACCACGATATCCGGCGTTCGCGGATCACCGTTGGGCGGTATTCCCGGTTTGTTGAAGTACGTCGTCAGCAGTCGGTCCGAGAAGATCTCGCCGATACCGGCGACATTATTCGCGGTGGGAGAAGTCGAGCGAAGCAAGCCGACTGCATCCGCGGTCGTACAGTGGTTGTTGAGCCACAGCAGCGATACGTCGTCCTCGGTCGGCCCGATGCCCGTCGGATTGGACGGCGCTTCGGAAAAAGGCAAGCACCCGGCATTGTCCAGAATCGTTGCGGGCGAAGTCGTGACCGGATCGCCGGACGAGTTCGAAATCCCCAGGTAGCGCGCCGAATCGATGGGGCTCTGCCCGTGTTTGGCCGTGATGACGATCAGCGTGGATCGGTACAAGCCCTGCTTTTTCAGCTCGGCAATCCACGCGCCGATGGCGGTATCCGTGAATACGATCTCATCGAGCAATGGCGCGCTCGGGGTACCGGTGGAGTCCAGGTAGCCACCGGTGGAAACGACCGCGTTTGTGACTGGATCTCTTTCAATGACTTTTTGGCCCGCGCTCACGGTTTGAAAATTCATCCCGAAGATTGCCGGCACCGGCGCCTTCTGCTTACGATTGTGCGTGTAGCCATCGATTTCGTTGAGGATGGCATTGACCTTGAGCGAGTCGTAGCACTGAACATTTTTGAAACTGATATCCCAGGCGCTGGTTCCCAGCGGGTCCTGAACTTGGGAGCAATCCACGCCCGTCACCGTGGTCACTCCGGGCAGGCCTACGACAAGGGAATTGACTTCGGGACCGTAAAAATCATCCACATTCTTTCCATTGCCCGGACCTGAGACCGAGGCGTAGGCCGGATGCTTGTCGGACCAGGCCGTGTAGAGACCGGCCGCGTGAGCTACTCCGAAGATCGTGTTGGTGCGGACGAAATTCCATGGGTACACCGGGTTGCAATTGTTGAACGGATCGCGAATCAGCTTCAAAGGATCGATGGAATTGATTCCGCCGTCGCCATTGGCCGTGCTGATCCCGTCGATGCCGTTGACGAATTGCTGATTCTTGTCGATGCCTTCTTCGTATTCGGTCCTGGTGCCGTTCGGCATCCCGGTGGTGCAGGTACCCCCTGCAACTCCGTTTCCGGTCGTGACCGTCGGCGGAGCGAGCACGCGATCGTACGCGACATCGTAGTACGCACCGGCGGTCCGGGGCGACGATCCGGAGATGATCGCGGTCAGGCCTGGAAAGGAATCCGAGGGCTTCGACGTCGAGGTGTCCACATAGTTGACGGCAGTCTCTGCCAACGCAGCCAGATTGGGACAATAGGGCCTTCCCCCGTTTACGGTGCTGATCCCGCGGGAACAGTTCAAGTAATCTACGGCGTGCATGCCGTCGATACTGACCAGCAGAACGTGGCGAATACCCCCGGAGTGCCCGTCCTCATCCGCATACGCCGGAGCCGTTGCGATTGTCATGGCGGCTGTCATCATCAGGGACAAAGTGCCGGCGAGAACCGGTGCGACCTTGAAGCTAGTCATTGCGTGAACCCTCCTGTCGATTTCATTTGGCTAAGGATCTGGCGGATACTCCCGCGAGTTTCAAACCGGCAGGTGACTGCGACATGACGATTTGATGACGCGGAGAAAGCACGCGCAGGTTCGGAGGCGAACTGCGTCTTCGTGTAGGAGATCGCCGACACGATTTACACGTCGCGCGACGTAAGACTCATGCGTCCATGCTTCACGCCGGGCGTTGCTCGGCGCTGCTGCCCGGTGAAACCGCTCCCGGCGGCTCGAATTTATCTTGAGCTAGTGGGCCAACTGAAAATTCGTCGATACCACCCAGCCTTCATTGCCGAGTTCGTCGGTGACCTTCCACCACACGCCCATCTTGTCGCCGGTCGGATAGAGCATCATGCCGGGGTCCAGGTCCCGCACTGGGGCGGATTTCAAGTTTGATGCCGAGTACATCTTGCCGGGCTTGGACATCCTCACCGATTGCTGCACATTGTCCGCTTTGGCATCGGGTGCGGCAGTCTTCAGTCCATTGACCATTTTGATATACGCGTCGAGGTAAGCCATGGTGACCACCTGACCGATTTCGGTGTTGGCGTAGCTGCTGGCGCCGCCGGCGGCAAAACCGCCGAAGAACGCGCCGCCGCCGGCCCCCCATCCCAGGTCGGTTTTCTTGGCATGGCCCTGTTCCAGCGCTACCTGTTCCGTCGAACGCACGTCGGTCAGCGTCAGTACCACATCCGCTGTCTTGCTCTTCAAGCTGAGACCGCCGGCGATCGCGCCGACACCGTGGGGTAAAAATCCGCCGAGTATGGCGCCAACATTGGTGCCGCCCGAATTGCGGTTTTTATTGGCGACGTCAGGTACGAGCACGTAGTCCGCAGCCTTCATCTGGCCCTTGCCGATATTCGATCCGACGCGTTCCTCGCCGCTGGCTGCCAGTGCCCGTTCGGCCTGGGCTGCCTGCAGACCCTTCCCGCGATCGACCAAGGTAAAACACTTGGATTGCGATACGAACACCTTGATCAGCGCGGCGGGTGATTCGAGATTCAGCGCCGTCCACCACTGATCTTGTGGCTCCGTCACGGCCAAGGTGCCGATCTTCTTGTCGCACGTGGGAATCTCTGGCGGCGGCGCTTCCGCCCCACTGGCAGTGCGTGTGCCTAATGTGGAGCCTCCGGCGAAGACCAAGAGTGCAATGCAATATAGGGTATCCCAAGGAGATTTTTTCATTTTCGTTCCCTTCAGTCCCGAAACCATGGGCCCAATGGGACAGCCGCCGTGGCCGCCCGCGGGGAATCTGACCAACTTTAGTTTGTAAAAAATACCATAGTGCGGAGGATTGACATAGTAGAAAGACGAGCAACCGTGCTAATTGTCAGGTTCGTCGGCGGCGGGTTGGCGGTGGCGACCGGCAGCGCGGTTGACGGGCCGATTACACCGGACGATCATCGCCGGCACCTGAGCGGGAGACCCAGATGACGCTTCGCGTCGAGCCTTCCGGAGCGAGCTGCGGCGCGCTCATATACGGCGCGGACCTTTCGCAACCGCACTCGCATGCGGATATCGATTTCATCCGCGATGCCTGGCTCAAACATCAGGTCATCGGCATTTGCGGCCAGGAACTTTCGATTACGGATTTGGAGCGGTTCGCCGCCGCGCTCGGGCCGGATGGCGATGATCCCTTCATCGCATCGATTGCAGGCCATCCGCGTGTCGTCGAGGTGCGTCGCGAAGCCAATGAAACGACACCTGTGTTCGCCGAAGCGTGGCACTCCGACTGGAGCTTTCTCGAATCCTCGCCCGCCGGCACTCTCCTCTACGGCAAAGTCATTCCACCCGTCGGAGGCGATACGCTTTTCGCCGATCAGTATGCGGCGTACGAAGCACTATCGGAAACCATGAAGGCAAGAATTGCGCACCTGCAAGGCATCCATTCCGCTCGCCGCAGCTACTCCCCCGGCGGCGTATATGGCGAGCGCGACCAGGGGCGCTCGATGGCCATCCGGTATTCGGAAAAGGCAATGGCAACGCAACTGCATCCCATGGTGAGAACCCATTCCGAAACCGGCCGCCGCGCCCTGTTTGTCAATTTGGGGTACACCATCGGCATCGATGGGATGCGCGACGCGGAGGCGACGACACTACTGACGGAACTCTTCGCGCACCAGAGCCGCCCCGAGTTCATCTACCGGCACCGCTGGTCACCCGGACTTCTGACCCTGTGGGACAATCGCTGCGTATTGCATACCGCGACCGGCGGTTATCAAGGCCATCAGCGCTTGCTATGGCGAATTACGATTGGCGAGCGGCGCGCGACTTTCCCCACGGCAGCGGTCGGTCACGCACATCCTTGAACCAGGAGATCGGTAATGCCGAAGCGAGTTGATTTGAATAGCGTGCCTGTGATTGTCGGTTCCGGATACCCGGCGCCGTTCGACAAGCCTTGTGCGGCGCGAGCACGGCAAAGACTTGGAGAAGCGTCGGGCTTGAGCGATTTTGGAGTGAATCTGCTGCGTCTACCGCCTGGAACTTGGTCGAGTCAACGGCATTGGCATGCAGCGGAGGATGAGTTCGTGTTCGTCGTCGAGGGCGAGGTGGTGCTGATCACCGACTCCGGGGAAGAAATCCTTCGCGCCGGCGACAGCGCTGGATTTAAGGCGGGAGTCAAAGACGGTCACCACTTGCAGAATCGATCGCCGCGGGACGCGGTCGTGCTGGAAGTCGGATCCCGTAAGGAGGAAGACGAAGGAGAATATTCGGATATCGACATGCGGTTCTTGCGCGCGGGCGCAGGAAGCTTCGCACACAAGGACGGGACACCCTACCCTCAAAAATAATCGAGCCGAGACTATGCGGATCGCCGCACGCACCTCGTTGTCCCGGCGCGTTTCACTCACCAACCGATGCCGTAGTCCTCGCCGTGGTTGCTCGAGCCGCCCCACATCGTTCCGTGCGCGCTGTCGAGTTCGATCGCGTTGATGGGACCCGAACTTCGTTCCACGAAGTCCAGCTTGTAGCCCATGCGCACGAGTTCCTCGCGCACCCAGGTCGGAGTCGCGGTGTTTACGGTGAGGCGGCCGGGTATGGACTCGTGGGCTCCGAATGAGTCGCGCATCTGGTAGCTGGTGATGTTGGCGGCCTCTGTGGCCTCCTGAGGAGTCATTCCGAACTCGACCACATTAAGAAAAAACTGCAGAAGGTTTTGATCCTGGGTGTCGCCACCCTGTACGGAGAATACGAGAAACGGCTTGCCGTCCTTCAGGGCCAGCGTCGGTGTGAGCGTTGCGCGCGGACGCTTGCCAGGTTCCAGCACATTGAAAGGATTCTCGGACGCATCGAGGACGAAACTCTGCATCCGCTGACTCAAGCCCACGCCGGTGTGGCCCGCAATCACGGCGGGAGTCCAGCCGCCGCTGGGCGTTACCGACACTGCCCAACCCTTTTCATCGGTGGCTTCGACGCTCGTCGTCCCCAGCCGAAACG
>Ga0210400_10000139_pt1 | contig 97847 bp, 142 predicted proteins | sample IncBWH26MmetaG_FD_155456 | JGI IMG/M metagenome (GOLD analysis project Ga0210400, IMG submission 155456) | Forest soil microbial communities from Barre Woods Harvard Forest LTER site, Petersham, Massachusetts, United States - Inc-BW-H-26-M | ecosystem: Environmental > Terrestrial > Soil >... | reverse complement strand
TCTAGAGGCTACTCGCATCTTTGGCGCGGACTATGACGTAATTGTGGGTTCCGCCCTGCTATGCGATGATTCACAATTGCAATAGCAGCCAATCCTAGAGCCTATCTCTGTATCAGGTAGGCTCTAGGTCATCTGAAATTCGGGCATGTAGGACAGTCTCTAATGAGTGACAATGAAAAACTGGATTCGACTCTCTGTAATCTCATTTTGAGATTATGGAAATACAGATTCGGGCAGTTTTCCACAGGCATTATTTTCTTGACAATTTTTTGGTATCATGATTAGATGTTTCTGGTATTCGGTGCGATTCAAAAATCGGCCAATCGGCTAAAGGGGAGAAAATGAAAATAATTAATCGTTACACAGGCGTGTTAATCAAGGAAATAGACGCGGCTAACCTCAGTTCGGCTGACCTCAGTTGGGCTAACCTCAGTTCGGCTGACCTCCGTTGGGCTAACCTCCGTTGGGCTAACCTCAGTTCGGCTAACCTCAGTTCGGCTGACCTCAGTTGGGCTAACCTCAGTTCGGCTGACCTCAGTTGGGCTAACCTCCGTTGGGCTAACCTCAGTTCGGCTGACCTCAGTTGGGCTAACCTCAGTTCGGCTGACCTCAGTTGGGCTAACCTCAGTTCGGCTGACCTCCGTTGGGCTGACCTACCCTCACCAACAATGGTATTACTCGCTTCGTGGGGAAGAGTATCGCCCGAATTGTGCGCCGATTTAATGATGTATGATGCATCTTGTCACCCGAATAGAAAAGCATTCGACATTTGGGCAAATGGCGGACCCTGCCCGTATTCAGGCGTACACGTACAACGTGCGTGTAATTTCCGAGAGGATAAAACACTGTGGGGAAAAGGTAAATTCCACACTCCCTATTCCCTAATGATGCGGTTGTTTAAGGAAAAGAGGATTAAGTTTTAGTAACACATTGGCCCGATTTTTTAGAATCGGGCGATTGAGTGACTAAAATTAGGAGCTTACCGATGGCAAGCGATAACGAAAATTCGAGCGAGTATGTAAGGGTTATCGGGCATTACCAAACCTGCCCGTTGATTAACGGTCATCCGAAGGAATACGTTGATTCCCTGCCCGAAGTAGCTACTGTACCAGATACAACGACAATGGAAGATGTTTTAGGCGAATCGACAGTTCGCCATTACGTGCAAAACCATCCGATTCAAGAGTCCCGGTTCTATCAGGAGTTAGAGAGCGAGTCTCCACAAGTATTACATGAGTTAGGTATCTCGCTTTATTAATTAACACATTGGCCCGTTCGCAGACGGGCGATTGAGCTAATTAGCTCCGGGAGATAAAAGCTTATGCAGGAGAGGACAGCATTAGAAAAGATTGCCGCTATCGTCCGTACTCGGAATTACGATACGGATAATGACCTCGCACAAACGTTCATGATTAACGGTCAAAGAATGAATGCCGATTCCGCGATTAATCACATTGCCCAAATCGCGCATGATTCTCTCGTACCGAGGAAGACTAATCCGTACTCGATTGACTACCGGGTTAATGGCGGATTCAAATATCGCGCCGTCATCGACGCCACAGACAAGAAAAGCGCAAAGGGTTTTCTGTTCTCTGAATTCGTTAACGGCGAGACTGTCAAAATTGAGTCAGTGAAGAGGGGGAAACGATGATTGTATTTTTCTTCGGTATGATCTTCGTTTCAGGCATTTGTGGGCTATTAGGATGCCTGATAACGTTCCTGTGGGGCATTCGATGAGATTCCCACAACCATCTCCTCTCAGTTTTGAGCAAGCGGTAGACAAGGGAGTAAAGCTTGCTAATCAAACTGGAATGAGTCAATTAGTCTATCAGGTACCCATTCATGACGGCGGATTTGATGTCTCGCCCTATCTACCGATCTACGGTGAACAGGTTGGAGAGAGGATTTATCCTGATGCGTAATCTAGACTATTACTTGATTCTCTCGATTGCCGCGCTAATCGCGTTAGTCATTGGAGACGCGATAGCGCAAGTATTTTGACCTCATCCGGCATCCTACTTTGTAGGGGTGCCGTAATGTAGTCAAAATCTAATCAAAGAGGTAAAATGAATGAAAAAAGTAAAACTTGAATTAGTCGGGCTAGATGGGAATGCGTTTTCTATCATGGGCGCTTTCCAGAGACAGGCACAACGGGAAGGTTGGACGGCTGCGGAAATTAAGGTCGTATTAGACGAAGCTAAGTCAGGAGACTATAACCATCTCTTGACTACAATCATGGATCATACCGAATCGCCCGAGTCAGATGACGAAGATGATTTTTCAGACGAATTGGATGATTATTCGCCCGAAGAATTTAAATCGTTTGATGAAAAAATTGTAGGGGATGACTAATGACGGCCCATACATTAGCCCAAAAATTGCTAAACGGCGCTGATGTAACAGTGTGCTTTGCTAATTATCTGGAAGAAACTATGATTTCACCAGTGACTAATATATTAGTAAAGCACGATATGATTCTCCTCGATCATGAAGACGGCGGGGAATTATCAGAAGAATCAGAGGCTTATTTACCTAAATTGTAGTGCTCACATTGGCCCGATTAGTTTATTAGAATCGGGCGATTGAGGGAACTACCCTCTAGGATAGACGAATGAAGAGACAATCTGCAATCGCCCCTATTAATCGACAGATTAGACAGGTTGTAACGTTCTACTCTGTTGCTGATCTAGCTGAAACGCTGAAAGCGGCTGAACAATTCCATAAGGCTAATCATCTTCCGTCTGGTACTTGGCCCGAGGAATACGCTTCTTACATTTTCAATCATCAAGGCGCGTCTATTACTCCGGTAGTTTCCCCTATCGGTGCGAATGTACGCCCGGATGATTCCGATTTTCATGTCTGCCATACTGAAGGGGCTGACACTGTATTAGATTGCATTCAACGGGAAAAGGATTCGAGACGCAATTCCGACCCTACAGGCATTTGGTAGATGAAGAGACTAAGAAAAATCGTAATACTCACGCACGTTGTAGGACAGAAACACCCTAAGCTTAAACATGCCGGCGTGTTCCTGTTTATCGCAATTACGCTTACGATTGTCGGAGAACACGGTTTAGCAAAGTTCTCTTTCGCTGGATTCATTGTTCGCCTAATCCATCTGGGCGGGGAATTGTGGGCTGACCGTTCAATCGGAAAAGGTTTTTTTCATGAGTAGTTCGGTAGTTCTCACATTAGCCCGTTCGGAGACGGGCTATTAGGGTAACTACCCTAGAGGAAAATAATTGAGACGTAAAATTGCTACTCTCGATCTATACGTTGACCCCGATTCGCCCGATTCGAGTGTTACTCAACAAAAATCTTTTAACCTCTTTGAAATTACCGTAAACGGTGGGAGTGTGGATAAGAAATATGGTGATTTCAGAGTCAAGACACAAAAAGACTTTCAAACGACATTGGCTCATGAGTTAGGTCATTTTGTTTCAATCGTTTCACAAGATCAAACGCACAGGAATATTAACGTAATGGAAATTGCGTTAACTGGTAACGTCCGTTCTCAGGTTCCTGCTGAAAAAAAGGCTTGGGAATTAGCAAACTTGATGGTTCCTGACCTCGACAAAGATAATGAACGTCGTTCCCTTAGCACTTATCAAGATCAAACGAAGGGAATGACAATCGAATCCTTATTCCGAGGGTTAGGCCGATGATTGTTTACCACGGCACTACCTTATCGGCGGCTAGACAAATTCGTAAAATCGGGCTGATTCCGCACAGAGAAACAGCCTTTAATACGATGCGATCTGACAATGGATGGAAATTGCGTGATGAAAGCGGCAATACTCCGATGGAAAATGAACCAAGGGTTTATGTCACTCGGAGGAAAGATGTAGCGGAGATGTTTGCTCAATTCCGCGCACAGTATGAACGGGCTAAACCGGGCGAAGCACTTCCATGGGGCGGATTAAAACTAATCAAGCTTGGAAGGACACAGAGGAAAGCTAATCCGGCTATTGTCGAATTAGACATTCCCGAGGATATTCAGCTAGAAACGGACGTACAGGCGGATATGTTCGACGGGCTAACCTGCCAGTGTCCGATTCCGGCTGATTACGTCAAAGCGGTTAAACCTTTAACATTTACAATGCGGAATCCTGCCGCGTTCGTGTCTCAGGATTACGATGTATAGAATTCTGACAGAGAATAAAAACTTCGATGCCGTACTTTCGCTTTGCGGCGATTGTACGGCTTTTTCTGCTATTGGCGTTTGGCATGGAGTCAAAGAGCAATCCCTAGTAATTGACCTCTCAGATCGGCCCGTAGACGAAATAACGGCCATTGCAGACGCGATAGGCAAGCTTAATTCTCAAGAAGCTGTGATGGTACAGCACATCCCCTCGACTGATACCCTAGTTTATCCCTAAAAAATTTTGAATCTTCCACGGCGTTAGGCCATCTAATTGCTATGGAACAGAAAACTAAACGGAATCGCTTATTTGGAGCGAGAGCTAAGACAGCAGTACAGGGAGCGTACTTGTGCGTGCGGTAGTTATGTATCGCGGGATCACGTTTGTTTTGATGGGCCACGGCAGGGATTAACCTTTGTCGAATGGATTGCTTCTATGGCCCTACAATTTCAACATCTTAGGTGGATGTTACGTTCTTAAGAAACTAATAAATTAGTTTAATCTTTTTTTGTAACGGTTAACTTTTTCGCTTGACAATTGTCGGGCTATCGTGAGATATTTGGGCTTCGGTGCTTTTTACGATTCCGTTAGTCAAGTTTTTCTGGCTTCGGTGCGTTTCAGGATTCCAGACTAGGAGATAACATTTTGAATAAATTTAAGAAATTGCTACAAAGCTGGCATTGGTTCCATACATGGTCGGTATGGAGTAAATCATCGTTCTGCTTTCAACGGCGCTATTGTGTCGTTTGTAATTTAGAGAAGGAAAGAACGCTTTTTTGAATCTAATTTTGAACAGTAGCATCCAATCACTCGTAAGGGAGAAAAAATGAAAACAGTTTTAACAGTAGTTGGCGCTGTTACGGTATTCGGCGTAATCGTGTTGTTAGTCATGTGGGTTACCAATTACCTATTTTCGTCCACTTTTCTAACATTCGTATTCGGTGGGGCATTGACATATTGGAAAGCGTTTTGGTTCAGTATGTTCATGGGCGGAATGGTAAAATCTACATCTTCATCGAAAGGTTAAATAAATGAGTGCAAAACACGGTGATCAAAGACTTTATAAAATCAGAGGTTTGGCAACGAGAAAGAAAACGTTGTCAAACGGTTCGAGGACTAATACGAAACCGGGCATTTCTTACCGAGTTTATTGTACTTCCTGTGAACCTGTGATGGGACGGCCCGAAGAATCCGCGCATGTAACAATTGATATGCCCGGCCCGAAAGTCATCAGTTGTAAAAACGGACATTTGACGGAGGTAAGACATTGAAATTCATTATCGGCGCTATTGCTCTAATTCCACTTATAGTATTCTGGTTCAGTATATTTATGGGCGGAACAGTTAAAAGAAGAGAATATTATTTTCCTGAAGGATATTACGAGCGGTTTTTAGAAGACAATGATTTGAAAAACACTAAAGAAGCACGAATCTTTTTTAAAAAAGTGTTTAACATTTCTAAATATCACGGCGAAGAATTTCTTGAAGACGCGGGCAACTATCTGGCACAGCTAGAATTAACAAAATATAATCCACGTTTAAAAAAGCTTGACAAGTAATTCTGTATCTGATACATTCAATTTTTGAGGAATAAAAAATGGCACAAGTAGGACAAGCAACGGCAGTCAATCCTGAGTACCGAACACAGAAGGCGGCAGGATTGAAGGCATTGAAAACAAACGGGTTCCTGACTCCTGCATTTGATGTCTATGGAGTTGAACATTTCAATTTTGAATCGCCTTATGACCGCCCGATTTTGACGGTTGAATTATCAGAGAAGAAAGAAAGATTGGAACAGTTGAAGACAATTCTAAAAGCTTCAATTGACAAGTATCATCAAAAGATTTATCTTGAAGCAGCAATGAATGATCTTCAGGCTGAAATTACTAGAGAAGAGAAGTTAATCACTCAGAAACAGTTAGGTCTGTTTCAGGCGCGAGATTTCAGTCGAATGGTTAATAAGTTCGTTCGTCCTTGTCCTATGGTTCCGCGCCACGGCTTCGTAGATTCCCGCCCGGTCAATACAGTTGAAGAGGCTGAGAAGCTATTTGAAGAGACGTTGAAAGCTGAAGATCGGGCCGAGTTTATTGTGATGCCGTTTATCAAAGCTGAATATTCGGGCATTTGGACGACAGGAAAGCTAGTCATTGGAAAAGGCAATGATGGAGCTACAGCAGGGCACTCTTCACGTTGTATTCCAGCATTAGGAATGCCGGGAGATAGTTGGGGATGGTCACAAGCTTTGAGTGCGGCCCGGATTACAGAGACACCTTATGTCGAATTGTTATGGGCTAAGAAGTATGAATATGATACTTCATTAATTAACTACTTCGTTCAATTGCGGAATGGCCCGGCACTTCCTAATACTGTGGATTACATTCCTGAAGAAGTTGAAGTTAAGAATATCGTTCTTGCAGAAGGTGACCTATTAGAGTGGGAAACGAAAGCGAAGGAATTCCCAAGAGGGACGTGTATTTATCATCCTGAAGGAAGCCTTGCTTCGCATTATGCAGTTCATGCTGTTCTAGCGAAGCTTCCTGTTCTAATTTCTCGGAAACCCGTCATTGGTGAGACTCTTCGCCCGAATACTGAGGTTTATGAGCCAAAGTTAGATGACATCAGGAAGGGTTTTGTCCTCGGTGCGACTCATGACACTACTTTTCAAGATGCTGCTTATGCAATGGTCACAGGTTGTCATAGTACATCAGTTTGGTTAGGCCGTCAAGACGTTCTTCTTGGTTTCGCAATGGGCTGTGCTTACCGACTGACTGTTACAGCCGCGTTAGGTGAATTCCGTCACGAACCGGGCAGGAAGCGTAAACCGGCCCGTAATATCGTGTATAAGGGTGTATGGAATAAAGTCTTGAACAGTTCAACACGGACACGATATTTAAAAGCGTTAGCTTCATTTGCTAATAATCCTGAATGGCCGGGATCATTCGGAGGTAAGAAATGGTATACATTCGGTGCTTTCGCAAGTGCGATGTTCAATGAATTACTTGATGGTAACATCGTGAAAGCATTAGAGAATTTGAATAAATGCGTGAACGCCGTTCATAACAATGGATGGGCGTTTGACAAATTCATTTCTCAGGACGTGATGAATATCACAGCGAAAAACCCGAGCATCACGTTGTTAGGAATCGCGCCGATGTTATATGATGTCATCCTGAAGGCTGAAAGCGATAAGGAAGTTTGCGATTGGTTCAAGGGGAAGCATCATATCGAGTTAGAAGAAATTGATGAAGAGGGCGCGAAGCGGGATGAAATGAGAGAGCGGGATAAAGGAACTGAACCGAATCATCTTCATAAGTATCATAAAGAAGATAAGATTGAAGTTCCTCTTCCAAAAACTGACAAGATTGGAGATTTATGGCCGACAATAGGTAATGCTACTGAGGCAAAGTTTAAGTTATTTAGTGATGGAAGCTTCACGGTGAAATATAAACTTAACGGTGAGTTAGTTACGGCCTGTTCTAATTATCTATTTCCGGCTGAAGAAATGGACCATATTAAGAAGATTGCAGAATCATGGAAAATTAAATGCAAATGAATCTTCAATTCCGCTAGTCCAAGGTATTTTTGGTAAACATTGGTATCTACGAATGAACACAATGAGTTCTTGGACTGATAAGGGTTACTATGCATTCAAATTGCCAGAGAATATTTTGACAAAGCCGAAGGCATTCGGTCTAGTCGATCAGGAGATTAAGTTTTGACACTGGCCGATCAAATTAATAAGAATTTAAGAATCCCTTCTAAGGACCATTGGGAACACTTGCCGGGCGTCAATACGAGAGAAGATTTACAAAATCGTTGGGATAAACAGGCGTGGGGAGACGAATTGACAGAGACGAATAAAGAACATATCAAAGATACGACACAGTTACCGGGAGAATGGCGGGAAGTCACTGTCATATGCCCACACTGTACGAGTGATAACTTCGTTTATATCTATGACGATGAAAAGACATGTTATTGCTGCCAGTGTGATCAAGAATTTGATGTCGCTGATATGGATGGAGTCTTGATAAGTGACGCTGAGGCTTTGTCTGAAGAGTTGAAAGAAATGAATCGTGAGAGTTTGAACGATTTAGTCTCAGATGATCCTGCAACAGTGAGTCAAATGGCCGACCGTATCGTTGGCGGTAATGACGACTTTAAAGGCACTTGTAAGGAATGTGATGGCCGGAATGGATGTCATTTTTCTACCTGTAAGCTTGGAGCTATCCGCAGACAGTTGAAGGCGTATGAACCGAAGGGCGGGACGAATACATATACAGGAAGTTACGGGACTAATAATTCCTGTACGCATCGGCCACAACATATTATCGCGGGCGAGGGGTGGGGAGTATGGGCCGGGAAAAAGATTGACTGCCAAAGCTATGCAAATGATTATGATGTTGTCTTAAATCTGACATTCACTAGTATTAAAGAGCCGCATATCATACCTATCCCTGAATTAGAAGAGTTCGAGGAAATGAATTGTCAGTTCAAAGAAATTCAATTAGATTGGCCGGATTATAGTGTTATTAGGATGCCAAGAGAATTTTGGGCCAAACTACTGAAATATCTTGAAGATAATAAGCTTCGCATGTTAGTCTTTTGTACAGGCGGTCATGGTCGGACAGGTACAGCATTAGCTGTAATGATGACTATGGTATTGAATTATACGCCGAAACAGGCGATTGAATGGGTTCGTAAGAATTATTGTGATGAAGCAATTGAAACAACGATGCAAGAGTTTTATATTGAACAGATGGCTAAAGTACCGTTAGCTGAAGCCGCTGTAGCTGGAAAAGAGTAATTGACAAGTCTTAACAAATTTGATATAAAGGGGAGAGTATGGACACGAATGATGAACTGTACGAAGATGCGCTAGACGGGATTACGAAGATGTTTAGCGATACGACTGTACCACGCGGGAAGACAAAAGAAAATTTGGAAGTACTGCGTGATGAAATAGATATGATGCTAGATGTCTTATCTTATGAAGACTAAGAAAAGAGGAAGTATGACAAAGTTTTATACATTTCACCAAAATAACTCAGGCGGGGTATTTGGTGGTCCTGCGTTAAACGTGATCGTTGAAGCTAATAGTACAGAACATGCTAACGAAAGGGCGCATGATTTTGATGTCTATTTCGACGGCGTTGACAAAGGCCATGATTGCGAATGTTGTGGTGACCGGTGGTATCCTACTTGGGAAGATGGCACTGAAAAGCCTGAAGTTTATGGTAAACCGGCTGAAAAATATACATCATCTTGGGCCGATAAGGATATACCAGCAGTTAAGGTTTATTATCTGAACGGCGATGTTAAGACGTATGGAATAGTTAACAATTAACCAAGAGCACACTCGAAAACTAGTTAAGGATTTGTGGTCAGTGGGTGCCACGTTAACAATTATCCACATAGAACGGCCTTGATTAGAAAGCAATTATATTATTATATTATAGATAAATGTTGTGGATGAGGGCTGTATATCGGCCCGATTCTAGAGCGTTTAGCTCAAAAGACCTTCAGGGGCAGTAGAATCCTGCATAGTCATGACTAATGGTGTAATCGTCCTAACCGAAGGGCAAATTTATGAATGAAACTAATAGAATGAATAAAAAACGGCGAGAACGTTCAGCAATTGTAAAATTGCTTAATAAGTTCCCATCTATAGGAATAATTAATGATCTTGAAATGCCCGATAGTGGTGAGTTAGGCCATAGATTATATCCAATTACAGCCACAGATAAAGAAATTATAGAAGCAAGGAAAGAATTGGCCCGATTAGGACTATGAAACAAGAAGTTAATCAAAAGAGGCGTAAGCTTTGTCAGACGATTATCAATCAAGATCGTCCTGAGCCGAGACGGGTAACAGTCCGGGCCGCTTTTATGAATGGACAACTACCACACGGAGTTTGTCTCGCTTGGACCGGGCCAAAGGATGCTTACCTAGTCAATCTGAAGAAGAAAACGGCGAGAGAGTATGTCAGGGATGGAAAGTTTATGATGAAACGGGCGTTATTGCCTGTCCGTGTTCGAGTAGATATTCCAACTTATGATCTTTCATATCTAGAGACGAAAGACGGGGTTCAAATTTTTGGAGATACTGATGTTAAATTCTAATACAAAATGCTATTGGGTTGGATGTCAAAATGAATATACGACTGTTTTAACAGATCAATTTTTTTCTTTTGAATTAGACTGAATACTGTATGGAAGGTTATATCGTTAAATCCGGGCCGATATATTTACACTATGATCCTTGTCCTTGTGCTGAAGGTCACTTTCAAGGTAAACATTCGGGCGTGCCGTCAAATAATCTTTATTTAGTAAGTAATATCGTGCCGGACGCTCCATTTATGCCGTGTACGGCCCATGAGCATTTCTATTCATCTTGGACGAAGGTGTCGCCCGAAGAGGCAATGAAATACGGCGTGTTTCAGGCTAAGCATACAAGTAGTTATTATAAACTTAGTTATGATGGTTATTGCCCGCAATGTGGAAAACCGGGCGAATTATCGGGCAAGGTGTTTGAATATCATAAAGTTTATCCCAAGGATGAAACTGTTTATTTTGCTTCATGTTTTAAACATGATGATTATTTTATAAAGGCCGGGGCGTATAAGTTAGTTGAGGATAATGGAAAGAAAATTAACCCAGAATTGACAGTTTCATGGCCGGTAACTAACCCTTTTAAGTTGGAAGTACCTAAATTGATTGAAGTCCCGCCCGTAGTGAATGAAAAAGAGTTGTCTATGTATCATTTAATTCTTCGGTTAGATCGACAAGTTTATCATTACACAACGTTCGCCCGGAATGAGAGTGAGGCGAAGGAAAAGATTATCAAGAAGTTCAAGTATCAATTTACTGCTGACTGGATTGATCAGGTCAATAGTTTAAAGGCCAATAAAGTCGAAGATGTTGTACAGGTTTATGAAATATGAAAAGTCTTGATAAGAACGAGTTAATACGGCTATTAGAGGCCGCGAAAGTTAACAAAGTACATTATCTCGCTATCCTAATCGCTTATAGCCACGGACTTCGAGCGAGTGAAGTTACTCAGATGCGTGGAAGTCAAGTGAAAGACGGCTATTTGACTGTCGAGCGATTGAAGGGTAGTCTGAAGACAGTACAACCGTTATTAGTAGAAAGGGAAGCAGTTGAAAAGTTAGCGGCTTCGGTCGGGTTAACAGGCCGACTTTTCCCTTTTTCTACTCGCTGGTTCCAGAAGTTGATGCATCGGTATGGAAAATTAGCCGGTATTCCTTATCATAAGTGTTCCCCTCATAAATTAAAACATACAACAGCCATGCTTGCATTAGAGGGCGGAATGAAATTAAACGAAGTACAAGCCTATCTCGGGCATAAGTCACTCTCATCGACAGGGCAATATTTGAAGGTAAACGACGATCAGGCTAGTAAAGCATTCGCTAAGGCGGTTGGATTATAATTGACTTCTCTTACTGTATTTGATATAATAATACATGGCTGAAAAGAAGAATCGTAGAGCGAAGGCCCGAGTATTTGATATTGTCCGAGTTGTTGATAACACGTTAGTTAGGTACTACAACGAGGGGTGGAGAATTGGATACCTAACTCGGGCGACCGATAAAACGGGGACAGTACAGCCAATAGCGGGCTATAAGGGAAAGAAGCCACACACGGTTGAAATACCAATGAAAGACATAGAAAGAATTGAGGAGAAAAAATGATTGAATTTTTATCAACTTTATGGTGCGGATTTATATTAGTAGGAACAGTATTATTAATTGCTGGTGCATTTATTGCCTCAGTTGTCGGAACATTATTGGCCTTTGAACGCGGTTATAAAAAAACTTTTTGGTTATTGTCTATCATTTGGGTTTTTACGATAATATACGGTTTTGGTTGGATATGTAAACATTAAAGTGAAGATAAATGGGCCGAAATCAAGCGATGAAACTGATACAGGCAGCGCATTTGGTACTGATCGTTTTGGTCGATTAGCAATGCCGATTTATTATAACCCTTATAACGACGGGCATTTCTTTTATTGGTTAGGTGGCGCTTTTGTGACGAACGTCTTTGGTGCTCGGGCAGTTGTTTTGAATAAATACGGCATGACAGGATGCTATCTTGAAGATTGAGCCGGATCAAGGACTTCTTTTAGCGTGGGCAAGAGCTACAACGGGCGCGAATGAACACGATATGGAACGTACTCGTTGGTATTACATGGAATTATGTAAATCGGGCGATCAGGAGAAACTAAAAGACACAGTTTCGTTTATGTACCGCCGTTTACGGCACTTATTCAAACAAGACGGCTATGATTTGTATCAGCGTAATTGTTAGAAAGGATTAGTTGTTAGATTTAGATGCAGCAGCCGCTCGATGGGGTGGAATTTCAGAGTCTTATCGCTTTTATAATGATACAATCGAGTTAAGATTCGATAAGGACGAGCACCAGTATCTTCTCGTAGATGGTGATCAATTAGTTAATATCCCATCAGTTACCCAGATTGTTCATATTATTGATAAGTCAAATGCTTTAATAGCGTGGGGCTGTAAAATGATGAGTCAAAAGTTATTGGCTTCGGTAGATTTACCAAGTACAAGGGCCGAGTTTGAAAAATTAGTTCTAGAGGCTAAGTCGGCCCACACTGAAAAACTTGAAGAAGCCGGTAATATTGGCCATTTAGCGCATAGTTGGTTGGAAAAGCATATTGAAAATCAATTAAATCAGTTTTGTATTTTAGATAATCCTTTACCAGAAGATGAACGGGCCATTAGTTGTATTAATGCTGCTCTCGATTGGGAAAAAAAGCACAATGTTAAATGGGTTTGTACAGAACAAAAAGTATATTCTAAAGAGCATAAATTCGCCGGAACTACTGACGGTTTAGCTCTAATTGATTCTTGTAATGATCCTTTGTGTTGTTCTGAAGAATTTAAAGGACGGTTAAGTGTGGTTGATTGGAAAACTTCAAACGCATTATATCCTGACTATTGCTATCAAACGGCGGCCTATCTATTGGCATTAATTGAGGAATATGGCATATCTTAAAACATTAGAGGCCCGTTTTTGGCAAAAAGTAGATAAAAACGGCCCCACTATATACACTGATCTTGGTCCTTGTTGGCTTTGGATTGGGGGCCATCATCCGTTAGGTTATGGTCTTATATGGGATGGAAATAAAGTAGTTAGAGCCAGCCATGTTGCAATATATTTAGAAACAAAAGAATGGCCGGTTCAAGATGTTTTACACGAATGCGATAATCCTCCGTGTATTAGATTTTCGCATCTTAAACAAGGAACACATAAACAAAACATGCAAGACGCTGTAAGGCGTGGATTACTAATTAATCCAAAGGGAGAATTTGCAGCTAAAGCAAAATTAACTCAACAACAGGTTGATTTAATACGCAATGAATACATTGAACATAAAATTACTCACAGAGCCTTAGCAAAAAAATATAATGTTTGTCATTCAACGATTGGGTGTATTTTGCGGAGGAGTTCTTGGAGATAAAAGAAGCCTTTGCACTACAAAAAAATAATAAAATTGATCGGTGGGTTTTACGTCTTGATAAAACTAGCGGTAAATTTGAACCTTGGCGATTAGGGCCGGAAACATTTGAAGAAGATTTGGATGCATTTTTAGCCTGTTTAGACTTGACTCGGGCAATCGAAGTTGTTGAAGCCCGAATGAAAGTTAAGAAAGATTTCATAAAACGGGCGATAAAAGATCGTGTGAAGATGGCAAAGGAAGCTGAATTGAAAGTGAAGTGTAAGAATTGGGCGCGTTATAAAGGCAAAAATCGGCCAAGATGTAATAATGGCAATCCCTGTGAATATTGCTTGAAGTTATATCTTGACAATCATCCGGTGGGTTTGGTATAATCAGTCATAATCTAATGAGGAGAAAATAAATGTCAAAGAAGCTTGAATGTATTCCTACAAAGTTGAAAGTATCAGTGACACAGAAACATATTGATAAAGGTAAGCCGCATAATCCAGAATATTGCCCGATTGCTTATGCTATGCGTGATTTGGGTTTTAAGGATTTAGATGTCGGCGGCAGTGATGTAACAGGTACATTGGGCGGGTTTACTACTACGTATTACGGGCCAGCTAAAAACGATATCTTTGTTCAAAAATTTGATAGTGGTGAGAAGGTAAAACCGTTTACATTTGTGGCCGATCTTGCTGAGGTTCAAAGATAATGGCTAAAACTAAAGAAGAGTTAAAGAAATTGCTTAAAGAGCAGAAAATTAATGTCAATGCGCTTCAAAAGGCGTATGATAAAGCCAATAAAATTGCCGATAAGCTTGATTTAAAATTGTCTATGGCTTGGAATCATTTTTATGATCTTGACGATCAATTAGAAGCTTTAACTGAACAAAAGAGTTATTGTCCTCACTGTGAAGGAACAGGCCGAATTAAGGGCGTAAGTAGGGGATAATGTTAGATTTAACATTTCCAAGTGTCCATCGGGACGATGTAATTGAGATTGATCGTATTGCTGATGTCTCAATTTGTATCATTAACTATGAACAGGCTGAGGAACGGCATCGGGCGTATATCAAGAAATTGATTAAATTAAATAGAGGAGATTCACATGACAAAAACGAAACTGAGTAAGAAAACGGTTGATCTACTGCGTAAACTTGAAGCTTACATTCTTGAAGAACCAAAACGATTTAATCTCACACTTTGGGGAGAAATCGTTGATCCAAAGATATTTAAAGATAAAGAACAACTACGAGAATTAGAAAACAGCAGTTATTATGAAGCTACTGTGGTTGAACAAAAGCCGCCCTGTGGCGCTGTAGGCTGTATTGCTGGAAATCTTTGCATTCTTTCTGGAATAATTAAACCAAAACAGATTATTAAAAATTTTGATTCTGATATTGAAGTTTATGAATTTTCGCGGAATACGCCTAAACAGGCTGCTGAAGCGTTAGGTTTGTCTTATCTTGAAGCGGCAAAACTTTTCTTTTTGAAATATTGGGAAGCCGAATATAATGATGAAACCGGGGAATATATTGGTTGGCCGGATGAATTTGCAAAACGACTCGAAGCGATTAAGCCGGGAACTAAGGCTTATGCGAAAGTAACAGTTGCTCGAATTGAACATTTTATTGAGACAGGAGAATAAATGAGTACAGCTTTAGCTATCGTGGGACAGAACCAATTACAAGAGGGCGGTCAGGGGATTGATTATTCAGGTAAGTTTGCTGAATTATCTCCTGCTACGCTGAGTATCGTACAGAATATGTCCGATGCCTTTCTGAAAGAGAATGTCAAGCCGGGATCACTTTATGTGAAAGAAACGGGCGAAGTATTCACTGAGTTGACAGTTGCGCTTCTGGCGATGCCTAAGGAAATTAAGAACTATCACGTTGGAGAGAATAAGAGTCCAGACACATTGATGTGCTTCAGCCGTGATAATATTCGCCCGGATGATCGGGCCGTTGATCCTCAATCAATCCTCTGCGCGAATTGTCGTCATAATACCGATAATAATGATGCTTGGGGGCCGTGGCGCGAGTCACAGTTGCCCAATCTCCAGAAGCGTAATCTAATTCCGAAGTGTGAAACTACGTATTATGCAGTCTTTATTGACACAGCAACGAAGCTTCCACTTCAGATGTACATCCGTGGCGCGTCTCAGGCTGAATTTGAGAAGGGCATGAAGAATATCATGCGCCAATTGTTAACGATTAAGGCATCGGGCGGTAATCCTAATATTTTCGATGTTCGCTTTAAGATCACGGTTGTGCCCGGAAATCAAAAGAATTTTGTCCTTAAAATGACTGAATTCCGTCGATTAGCCGAGGAAGAAAAGGCGACATTCGGGCCGGTTTTCATCCAGTATACTAACAGTAAGTTAGCTACTCAGAAACAACAGGCGAAGGCTGAAGCAGCGGGAGTAGCTGAAATTGAAGTCGTCTCAGAGTTGAGTGAGCCGGGAGAGCAGGAATACATTGAAATCTAGTCTAGTTGACTAGTTGGTGGAGGCGGTACATGGTATAAGTTTGTGCCGCCCCTTTAAAAAGGTTTAAATGAAAAAACAAGATATTGTATTTGTTAATGACAATTCGGGCGATTGGGTTGGTATCTATATTAACGGCAAATTAGTAAGAGAAAATCACTCTTATGAAGCCGATGATATGTTAGATATTTTAGACATTCCATATACTACACATTGGGTATATATGGAAACCGCCCGCTTACCTTACAATCTGTCTGATGTAAAATTAGGAAAATTATGAATGAAATGATGGTTCCCTATGCGATAGTAGGGGAAACGGTTGCAGGGGAAGCTGAAGAGACACGTAAGAAACTTGAGAAGTTGATTTACTCGATAAATAGGTCAACGTTTGATTTGGCAGAACTTTTGTACCAAGTGAAAAGGAATGGATTTTATAAGAATTATGGCTTCGGCAGTTTTGCTGAGTATATCGAAGGGCTAGAATTGAAAACGAGTAAGGCCCATTATCTAGTTCGTATGGTAGACGTAATGGGTGAAGTAGAAATACCGAGAGAGGTCTATGAACCTGTTGGTATCGGGAAGCTGAGGGAGATTTCTAGCCTTGATGTAACAGATAATGAAGGTCGGGCGATCACATACGAGAAAGAGGATGGAAGTACTGAGTTGATGAGTGACATCGTGCGCGGATTAGTAACAAAAGCGCCCGATATGACTATTGGTGAATTGAAGAGTTATGTGCGAACGCTTAAAGGATTTGTCGGTGATAACGACACTGTTTGGGTTAATATTTGCCTTAACAAACAAGCATTTGAACAGACCGTTACACCTGCCTTCCAGCTTTGTAAAAAGAATCTCGGAACTGCATCTAAAGACTCAGAAGGTATGGCACAGGATTATAGTGACGGTAAAGCGTTAGAAATGATTAGTGTTGAGTATCTTTTGAATCCGGCCAATCAATTCTTAGCTGGCGAATTAAAGTCTGAAACGTTAGAAGGTGAATATGTCGTTTAATGTTCAATTTGATGATCATGAATTAAGAATTCTTAGAACTTTAATCCAGAAGGCACAGGGCCATAATTGGCCGATTGCTTGGGAAAATGAGGAAGTTCGGGCAGTGATTGAGAAAGTTATGCCTACAACTTATAGCACAGTTCAAGAAGGTTACAACGGTAAGGGACCGTCCTATTTGTGAAATTTTTTGTAACACTTTACAGTTTTATAACAGTCTTGGCCGTTCTAACCGCGTTTGCCTCTTCAATTCGGGCGAACGTCAGCAATCATCAAGTCTATCTTGAATGGGATAGTAATTCTTATGACACAGTATTAAGATCAACTACGAGGGGCGGGTATTATGAAGTCATAAACCGAACATCTTCAAGATGCCAAATTTGTTGATAATCCGCCCGAAACTGAAAAGACTTATTATTACACGGTTGAGAGAAAGTTAACGTATACAGAAGGAACTGAGAGATTACCGGAGGTAGCAGTTTATGTCCCATGATAAAGGTTGGATTGGAGTTGATTTAGACGGTTCGCTCGCTATCTACGATGGTTGGCGAAATGATGGTTCAATTGGTGCGCCGATACCGAAGATGGTCAATCGTGTGAAGCAATGGTTAAAAGAAGGAAAGAATGTTAAGATCATGACTGCCCGAGTTTATAAAAACGGCGCGAATGAATTTCCTGATCAGCATAAATTACAACAAGGATTGATACAAGAGTGGTGTCTGAAGTATATCGGCCAGATTCTACCAATTACAGCAGAAAAAGACTTTCACATGTACGAACTATGGGACGACCGTGCAGTCCAGCTACAACCGAATACAGGAACTACGATGCAAGAGATTATTGCTGAGAAAGATGAAGTAATTACTATACTGCGAGAAGCTCTAATTTTAGAGCATAGGAGAGCAGAAGATTTAGAAGATGAATTAGAGCCGCCCGGTGATTTCTAAAAGTCTCGCTTTAAAAGTTTATATTCGTGATGACTGGAAATGTCGTTATTGTCATAATCGGGCCGGATTAACGCCCCACCACATAAAGTTTAAGGGCCGGGGCGGTAAAGACGTTTTGAACAATCTTTTATGCCTTTGTATCACCTGCCATAATGCGGTTCATCACAAAGACCTTGATTTAATTGTTATAAAGGTGTATAATCGTAATGTTGATGTGAAGTTCGTTCCAAGAGGGAGTTGGAAGCCATGATTATGAACGCTAAAGCGGCGCGATTAACGGCCCAGAAAGTTGTAGACGATAGAAATAAGGCAAGAGAAGAAAGAGAGAAAAATAAAGCTTTAGAAGCTATCGAAAAAGCAAAGAAAGATAAAAAAGATTACTTATTTTGGTTTAAATCATACTTAGACTCTGAGATAGCAGATGCAGTTAAAGCCGGAAAGACCTATTGTACTAAAGATTTACAACCCGGCTATGATTATCGAACAGAGGCAGAAAAAGCCTTTAAATTTCATCCTTACATTAAAGAAGTTACTAAAATTCTTGATGAATATAGAAGGTCCGGTTATATTATTGAGGAGAGCGTTAATCCACAAGAGCATTATTCATATTCGGAAACTAACGGAAGTGAATATGAATGTACTACTTATACTGCATTCTACACAATAAATTGGTAAATATCTATGCGACTAATACTAATTTCAGACACGCACGGACAACACGATAAGGTCAACCTGCCGGAAGGTGATATTTTGATTCATAGTGGCGACCTTACTATGTCTGGTTCATTAGATGAATTGGCTAAAGTGGCCGATTGGTTCAAGAAACAAACTGATCGTTATCAGCAAATCGTGACTATCGCCGGAAACCATGATTTTTGCTTTGAAGATCATCGCCAGAAGAAAGCAAGAGACATGATGCTTGAGGCCGGTGTTTATTATCTTCAGAATAGTGCTGTAACGATACAAGGACTAAAATTCTACGGTTCACCAATGACTCCGTGGTTTTCTGATTGGGCGTTTAACGTTGACCGTGGACTGAAAATTAAGCGTTTTTGGGATGCCATACCGGGCGATACTGATGTACTTATTACGCACGGCCCGCCCCATAAGATTTTAGATCGAATTCAAGATGGTATTTCAGCCGGGTGTGATGATCTTCTGACTAGAGTGTTAGAAGTTAAACCTAAGATTCATACATTTGGACATTTACATGGTGGGCGCGGTGAATATGAGTTGAATGGTACTAAATTCTATAATTCAACCGTTGTTGATGAATCTTATAAAGTGGTATATAATCCATTTGAGGTTACAATATGATCGAGAACGCAAAAATTAAAAGCACAATGCTTGGAACAACAATATTATCGAGGGTAAGGCCGTAGCAGTACCAAAAAAAGGGCGGCCCGAAGTTCGGGATGGGTATACTTGGGAACGAATGGGGGCCGGATTCCAAGTGCTCCTCCCAGACGGCGATTTCCTAGAATTGAAGCCAGAATCGGGCAATTGGGCATTAGGTGCTCGATTGAATGAGAAGAATTATAAGGGAACCCGGCCCGACATAGAAACGGCCTTCAAAGTATTAGATCGTCTTCTTTGGATTAACAGGAAAGAATTGTGGAGTAAAGTCCGCTGCGGAACTGTATTGAATGAATTTCAAGGAATAATGCCTGATGATTAAGTTAACAATTGTTATAATAATGATGTTAACATTAACTATGGGCGCTATGTTAACTAAATTGCCAATAACTCGCGGGTTAGCATCATTTTACGGAATTAGATTTGCTGGTAAGAAAACGGCCTACGGAGAAGCATTTAATCCTAAAGAATTGACCTGTGCATCCCAATTTTATCCTAAAAACACTATATTGACTGTATATTATCCACGAACAAGGTTATCTGTAACTGTTAGAGTTAATGATCGTGGTCCGTGGATCAAGGGCCGAACAATTGACTTATCAGAGCGGGCCGCAGAATTGATCGGATTAAAGAAAGTTGGCGTTGATTATGTCATCATTACGCCGCAAACATGAAAAAATTTAAAGAACGCTCAAAAGTAATAAAATTCCCTGTTTTTGCTGATTATTCAGTAAGAATTATAGTTAGTAACGATCTGCAACGGTCAATCAAAAAGATTTTTAAATTATACGATATACCACATAAAGCTGATGAATGTGAGGCAATGCACATTTGGATCGGTGCTGTTGGCATATCCTATTTAGTATTCCCTGATAAAATGTAAGGTTGGTACTATAGCCCATGAATGTTGGCACTGTGCCCGTAAAATATGTGACCGGGTAGGTGCTGAGTTTGATGACGAAGTTGTGGCATATCATTTAGGCTATCTAACACAAGAAGCTTTTGACTTCATCTATCGAGAATGATATAATTAAGTATGTTAGAGATTGCCGAGAATAGTAAAGCATTACAGTTAGTTAAGTCACAAGGATGGAATTATAAGGAAAACGGCGATAAATTAGAATTAGAAACCTGCCCTTTTTGTAAGAAATCGGGCTACGGGCATTTTTACGTCATTGCTGATGGAACTAATCGTGATAATCTATTTATTTGTCATAAATGCGGGGTTTCAGGCAATGGGCGAAGACTTAGAGAACATCTTGGACTAGAAGTACCGGGAGTTATGTCTCCCTCAAATTGGAGCAGGCCGGGCGAACGTGAACAAGAACAATTGCCTGATATAGACGTATTACATCAGGCTTTATTAGAAGATATTGATGTTCTTGATTATTTGATTAACGAGCGCGGGTTCAGTAGAGAGATTATAGAGAAACAAAAACTCGGGCTGACTCGAAGGTACTTCAAAGAAACGAATGAAGTCAGAGCACTAGTTTATCCGTACTTAGTACAAGGTAAGCCGATTTATGTTCATTACAGGACATTACCCCCGGCAGAAAAGGCGTTTAGTAGCCCGAAGGGTTGGGATGCTCCGCTTTATAACGGAGAAATATTGCATGAAGGGCTGACCGAGTTGATTATGGTCGAGGGTGAAGCTAACTGCATAGCTGCGATGGATCATGGTATTTATAACATCGTTGGTGTACCGGGCGCGAATGTTCAGAAGTCTTTATGGATCGAATTAATTGATAGAATCGCGCCAGAGAAAATATATATTTGCTATGACACAGATAAAGTCGGCCAAAAATCGGCGCAAACGCTTGCATCAAAGATTGGCATCGAAAAATGCTATAAGATCGTATTGCCTAATTTTACCGTGCCCGTATCCGGCAGTTCTGACGGAAGTACAAAGCCGGGTAAAGACCTTAACGAATGGTTTGTCAGTGGAAACGGAAATCTTGAAAATTTTGAGCAGCTAAAACAAGATGCTCAATTATTTGATGTCCAAGGTGTATCAAGTACAGAAGGCGCGTTAGATGAATTAGAAGATATGTTTAAAGGCAAGACTTCGGTGCGTCCAAAGTACGGAACACCATGGGAATCTGTTAATAAGTATGTCGGCTTTGAAGACGGAGATATTATAGATTTAGTCGCGCCAGAGAAGATAGGCAAATCGACAATTGGCATGAACATGCTGGAATATGCCGTTAATAAATATGAAGAAAGCGCGGTCATCATTTGTCTTGAAATGACAGTTCTTCGCTTTAGTAAGAAATGGGTTAGTCATGTCACTGGAGTACCAGATTTAATACCGACTGATGATAAATCTGATCGTTTCCAGTTAGAACAGTTTAAGAAAGCGATACCAAGGGCACGGCAATTAGCTGCAAACCGTCCCGGCACGCTTTATTTCTGTTATCCACACTATAAAACAGTTGATGATATTTATAAGTTGATTAAAGATTGTATTCGTCGTTATGGTGTAAAATGGGTAATGATAGACAACATTCAGAGATTATGTGATACAACTTTAGTTAATCAAAATCGAACGATTCATCTTTCTCAGATCAGTAAGGTTTTGAGTCAGATAGCGAAGGACTACGGGATTAAAATGATTCGTATTCTTCAGCCGCACCGTCTTTATGATGGTAAGGTCGTTACTACGAATAATGTAGATGGGGCAAGCCAAATAGCAAAGGATTGCGATGTTATGATTGCTATTCATCGAAAGTCATTTGATGCCGATTTGAAGGAAAAAGATATTGCTGATTACGCTGAACGGGCCGAATCTTTTGATCCTATTACACACTTTAACATCGGGCTGACTCGTTATTCGGGCGGGGGCAGCGTCAAACTAGAGTTCGATGGAGCAACGAGCACGCTAAGAGAGTTGAATGTTATTAAAGAAGCAGAAAGGGTTATTGGTAATATTACTGTATGAAGCTTGATGTAGATCAGGTCATTGCTTTATTTAAAGAACACAAACCGGCCAATCTTGATGAAATTCTTGATATTGGTTTATCGCTTCATCCTATCGGTTCAGGCGTGTTCCGTAATACTTATCAAATTAATAAATTACCTTTAATTGTTAAAATTCCAATGTCTATAAGTTGGGATGAAAATGTCGAGCATTCATTGATCGAAATAGCTAAAATTAACAAAATAAAAAAAGATAAGAAATACAAATTACTTCGGCGCTATCTTCCAGAGGTTTATTATGCTAACAAACAAGGTATAATTTTGATGCCTAAATATAGAATGTTGAAATACAACGAAGGCCGGATAGTATCCGATTTTATAGGAAACATGTTATTTGATATAAATGGCGATTCGGGCGATATGCATAGTTCAAATGTAGCTTGTAACGCAGATGGTGAGTATGTTATAATAGATTTAGGACTAATTTGAGTACGAAAGCACAAGATTTAAGATTACGCAAAATTTATAAGACAACAAAAGTAGTGTTTGATTTTCAAGTGAAAGAACAGGGCGGCGGGTGTGCAATCTGTGGCCGGAAATTTCCACAGTTTCGGGCATTTCAAGATCATTTTCATGGTTGTTGTCCAACAAAAGGTAAAGACAAGAAAACAACATTCTGTGGCCGCTGTACTCGCGGCGTGTTATGTTATTTATGTAATAAATTCGTGGTTGGTTATATGGAAAAACAAGGAATTGATCCCAATAAGCTTGCCGCGTATATGAACAAATGGGCAGCTATTCTAAAAACTAGAGGAGTATTGATGGCACCTGTAAAAAGGAAAAAGTGAAACGTTGGTCGTTGAAAACCCACTTTAACAAGTTGGCGTTTTTAGAAGTATTTGGTGATGTAAATGATCCGGGGGCGTATGTACGGTTTAAAAGTAATAATCTTCGGAATGTAACAGTTTATACGGGCGGCACAAGTCCTACAAGAAATCCGGCTACGCCATGTCGGGCCGATTTCTGTTGTGATGTAGATAATATACTGAAACAGTTTATGGATCGGGCGCTCTTGCAAAAGTTCTTCAATCATTATATACTAGGTATAGAGGAATTGAATAGAGAGCAGCAGTCACATCTAGAAAATGAAATAGGATTTGAATTGAGGCGACGGAATATAGTACCTGTCAACAAATATTTCAGAGTAATGAGAAAGAAATAAATGGAATTGGTCGAAGCAGTTACAGCGCAATTTAATGAAGAAGTAGGCGATTTAATAGAACATCCTATACCAGCGAAAGAAAAGCACATGCTGAGAATGAAATACGGCCTGAGTGCGGCCCAACTAACCCCATCGGAGCGTTATTTAATTAAAAATGAAAGTAACTAAAGCATTGACGGAACCGCAAAAGCCGATGTCTCGGGCCGAATATAAGAGGGCGATGGGCACTTTCTTTACTCAGAGACATGATCAAGTAAGCGCATGTGGTCATAAATTTCATCCGACTGATGAACCACGAACAGGGTGCGGGCATTGTTGGGCAGCATTCTTTTTTACTCAGGGACAGATTGCGGCTATAGCTGATGAAGTATTCCAAAAAGAGGGTGTAGAAGTACTGATTAAAGTGAAAGGCAAGAGATTTACGAAGTGGTATCTTCGCTTCATGAACGAGATACAAAAACGATTGAGGGAGAATGAAGGTATTAGAGCAGTTGAAGGAAGTAGTACAGGAACAGACGACATCAGTGGGGAAATGGCAAGCGCCAATAGTGGAAACAACGAAACAGTTACCTAAGACATTAGAAGAAAAGTGGAAAACACTTAAATCTATTGAAAAGCAATTTAATAAGCAGTTTGATAATGAAGCATCTATGATGAGATTAGGTGATAAAGTTGGCATTGTAATGCCTTCAATTTCTACAGGATTATATAGTTTTGATTATAATGTTGCCGGTATAGGTGGTATACCAAAAGGACGAATAATTGAGGTAATAGGGCCGGAATCTTCAGGAAAGACAACCTTTACATTGCATGTAATTGCAGAAGAACAGAAAAGAAAAAATATTTGCGCGTTCATAGATGCAGAACATGCGGTCGATATTAATTATGCCCAACAATTGGGCGTTGACATTGATAATCTTGTTGTTTCACAACCGAATAGTGGTGAAGAAGCGTTAAGTATTGTTGAAGCATTAGTGGATTCAGGGGCCGTTAGTTTAATTGTTATTGATTCAGTTGCTGCTTTAGTCCCGAGGGCTGAGTTAGAGGGAGATTTCGGAGAAAGCCACATGGGGCTGCAGGCGCGACTTCTCAGCCAATCAATGCGAAAATTACGAGGTAAATGTAATCTTAATCAAGTTACTTTAATTTTTATTAATCAAATACGAGAAAAAATTGGCGTGACATATGGATCAAATGAAACAACGACGGGGGGCCGTGCTTTAAAGTTTTATGCAAGCTTACGGCTAGATATTCGTAAAACTGAGCTAATTAAAGAAGAAAATGTAGTTGTTGGACATGTAATACGTATTAAAGGTATAAAAAATAAAGTTGCTAACCCCTTTAGGGAAACATTGTTAAATTTATATTATGGCAAAGGGTTTGATAAACATGCCGATTTAGTTGATTATGCCGCTTCCTTAGGAGTCATTGAAAAGGTGGGCGGCTGGTTTAAACTAAACGGTGAATCATACCGAAAGGATGACGTGCCCTTTGATAAAATAAAAGAGCTATTAAATGCTCGAACATAAACTTATTGGACAACGTTTTGGAAAACTTTTAGTAATTGAGCGGATTCCCAGAACAAAAGAGATTGAGAATATAATAGGTAAAGGACGATCTGCTATATTAAAATGTCTTTGTGATTGTGGAACAAGTAAATTAATTCAGGCGAGGGGATTAGTCAGTGCTCACACTAAAAGTTGTGGTTGTTTATGTAAGAGACGGCCCTATGAATCCCGTTATAATAGATTAATGTTAAACGCCAGTAAACGTAAAGAATTTTCATCTTTAACATTTGAAGAATATTTAGAATTAATTAAAACGCCGGAATGTCATTATTGTGGCGATAAAGTGATTATAAACAAATATTTAAAAGATAATGTTACGCATTCTTATAATATTGATAGAAAAGATAATAACTTAGGATATACTAAAGAAAATTGCGTTATTTGTTGCACACAATGTAATTTGACAAAAAGTAATAAGTTCACGTATAATGAGTTTATGATGCTTTCGGAAGGATTAAGAAAAATACAAGAATCACGAATGAAATGAATTATACTAAGCAGCAAAGTGAATTGATGTTCGATTTAGCTAATAAAACACTTCAGCAAACGCTGAAAGGCGTTGATCGTGAATCAATTCCTTACATTCAAACTTTCTCTGGGAAGAAGTTCCGCCATATGTGGCCGCTTTCAGAAGACGTTGATTTGAACGATATTGCGAGAGGATTATCGTTACTTTGTCGTTTCGGGGGCCAGATAAGGACTTTTTATTCAATTGCTCAACACGCCGTCCTTGTGAGTCAATATTGTGATCCTAATGATGCGTTAGAAGGGTTACATCATGACGATTCTGAAGGATTAGGCTGTGTTGATATACCAAGGCCGTTGAAACGTGCGCCGGGAATGGAAGTCTATCGAATGTATGAAAGATTAACGATGAAAGCGATTGAAAAGAAATTCAATCTTCGGCCCGAACCTGAGAGTGTCAAGTTAGCCGATTCTAGAATGTTAGTCACTGAAGCAAGGGACTTATTTCAACAAAAGTGTGAATGGTCTGACGATTTCGGGCAACCGTTTAAAGAAAAGATCATACCTTGGGCACCGGAAGAAGCAAGAGAAAGATATTTAGATCGACATTTTGAGTTGACAAAAGGGCGGAAATGATTTATATTTCAATTTGCTGCAATACTCAGGCCAAGAAAAATGCATGTACTCGTTCTCAATCAGATCGAAAGGAACGAAAATTTAGTCAAAGCACTCTCGGGAAATGGCACTGTATGACGTGCGGAAAAGGATGTAAGGTAAGGGTGGTTAAAAATGACTAAACATTATTGTGATCGTTGTGGAAATGAAACCCCGCCTTATCCGTCTACAAAAGTTTCTATTAATAGGGGATGGTTTCTTCCTAATACTTATTATTACCTTTGTTCAAGTTGCGATAGAAAATTGACCGCATTAGTTACTAGTTTTTTAGGAGAGAAAAATTGAAAATAACGCATGGAACAGCGATAGGCCAAAGACCTTATCAAGAAGATCGTTATCTCGTAGTGAAACAGGGCGAACTAACGTTGATCGGCGTTTTTGATGGGCATTCGGGCGCAGAAGTCTCAGAGAAATGCTATAATATTCTAGCAGCAACATTTCTTCGTTATATAAACAGAAAACCGATTGATCTTGTCAATACGATCTTCAGTGTTCTCGATACCGAAACAAAAGATTTTAAAGGCGGAAGCACAGCATCACTCGTATTGATCACGCCTGAAGTCGTTGTTACTGGTGTCCTCGGTGATTCGCCCATCCAGATACTTTATAAAGGTGGGGAAGAAGTCGTATTACCAGAGCATAACGTTCGCAGCAATTATTGTGAAGCGTTAGAAGTACAGTCTCGGGGCGGGGTAATCGTTAACGGTTATCTTTTTAAAACGTATGGTGATTATAACAAAGGCATTCAGATGTCTCGGGTGTTAGGCGATGTCGAATTGCGTGGAGTAACTTCACAGGAACCGGAAGTCGTTTTATTTATGAGAGAGAATGTGACTTCACTCCTAGTAGCTTCGGACGGATTGACAGACCCGGCCCACCAAACCGCGCCATTTCTATTGACGAAGCATACAACGGCTGAAGAGTTGATTGAGAAATATAAGAATTCATTTGATAATGTCACCGCTGTTGTAGTCCAATTTGGAGGAAAAGATGAATCGTTATAAAATTTATAAGGTTAATGGATTTAGGCATTAAGACCGAGATAATGACTGTTGTGGCCGATAGTTTTGATATTGGATTGACATTAGCTCGATTTTATGAGCATGTAAAAGGATTTTTTGGGGGAGTAAAATCGCGTAATTTAGTACACGCTATTCGTGTTGATAATACCTATCTCGTTGTAAAGGATTAACATGTTAGAATATTTTACAAGACAGGAATTGTTACAGGCGGCGGCTGTCATCTATTCTAGTGGAGAATTTACACCACAAGCGGCTGTCCATCGAGCATTTGAATTGGCCCAGAAGATCAATAACCACGTTAAAGACGTTGGACTACCTTTACAACCGGGGCACTAATGGCTGATTTTTCAATAGCAATTAAAACTGTATTAGCTAACGAAGGTGGTCTGGTTGATGATTATTCAGACCCCGGAGGTCTTACGAATTTTGGCATTAGCCAAAGAAGTTACCCCAATATTGATATAAGAAACCTGACAGTTGAGGGAGCGACTGAGATTTATCACCGAGACTTCTGGAAATTCGATGGTATCAATGATCAAGATATAGCGACTAAGCTATTTGATGCCTTCGTAAACATGGGCGCGGCAGCGATTAGATTGATGCAGAGGCTCGTTAACGTTACACAGGACGGTCAATATGGTCCAATGACAGAGAAGGCTATAAATCAGTATGATCCGGGCATGTTGTTAATTCACTATCGAGAATCACTTTGTATCTATTACCAAGAGTTAGTACAAAAGAATCCAAAATTAGGTAAATTCCTTACCGGATGGTTGAAGCGGGCAAATCAATGAGTGAAAACACAAGACGTGGTAAGAAAATGAACCAGAAAAAGAATTATCAAGCCTTTCAAGAATGGATGAAAAATAAGCGGATTGGCCGACCGAAACAGCGTTGGATCAGCTATATCTTAGAAGAAGATGGTAAATCTGGTGGGTTCTGGGAAAAAGTGTGAACATCCTAGATTTAACACAAATTGAAAGTGATCGGGCAAAGGCGATTAGAGAAACACTAAGATCGAAAGTGATCGGCCAACAAGAAGGAATTGATGCAATCATTGATATTATTGAAAAATATCACGCTAATTTACATGATAAAAATCGCCCGATTGGTACAGCGTTATTTTTAGGGCCGACCGGTGTAGGTAAAACTAGATTGATTGAATCATTCTGCGAAGCTATTGGTAATGATACACATCATTGTGTTAAGATTGATTGTGGCGAATTCCAGCATTCTCATGAAATTGCTAAGTTGATCGGTTCTCCTCCGGGCTACCTCGGTCATAAAGAAACCCCGGCCCGATTTACACAGAAGACATTGAACGCGCTACATACTGAACATTATAAACTGTCTATCATTTTCTTTGATGAGATAGAGAAGGCTTCAGACTCATTATGGCACCTTCTCTTAACTATAATGGATAAGGCAACAATTACTCTTGGCGATAATAGTACGACAGATTTTAAAGACACTGTGATACTGATGACATCTAACGCCGGTTCAGCAGAAATGGATAAGTTGATTCATGGTGGCGGTATTGGCTTTAATAAGTTAGCAGGGGTTGATGAGGCCGGAATTGCTGAAATTGGTATCTCTTCAGCTAAGAAGAAGTTCACGCCCGAGTTTATCAACCGTCTTGACAGGATTATTGCCTTCCACACATTGACAAAAGAGCAAATTGAGAAGGTCTGTGATCTAGAAATTAATATTATTCAACAGAATATTCTATCGAAGAGTAAGAATATCATATTTCTAAACGTTACAAAAGAGGCAAGACGGGCGTTAATAGATGAGGGTTATGATCCAAAGTATAATGGTCGGAATATCAGAAGAGTCATAGAGCAGAGACTTGAAATTCCGTTGGCCCGTATTATAGCTTCAGGTATCGCTGGACAAGAGGATGAAATCGTGTTAGACTATAAAAATAGGGGATATGTCTACGGACATAAAACTAAATGAAGCAAGCTATTTACGGATTTATTTTATTAATACTTGTTTCATTTGTTGGAGGACTGTTTGTATTACTAATAACATTACCTTTTTATAAAAGTATGGTGTTATTTTTAATCTATACTAGTGTAACGTTTTATTGTGCAGTAAAAACAGGAGAAGAATGAATTTTAACGAATATCAACATGCCGCTTTACAAACAGCGGATTATCCATATAAAGGCCGAAATTTGCTATATCCAGCTTTAGGTTTGACTGGCGAGGCCGGGGAAACAGCGGACAAGATTAAAAAGTATTGGCGCAATTTTGGTATTACTTCGGGCAAGCAATTAAATGATGAACAACGGTCTGAATTAATTAGGGAGCTTGGTGACGTGACATGGTATTGCGCGGCTTTAGCGTCAGAATTGGGGATATCGTTAGAAACTATAGCCCACATTAATATTGAAAAATTACAGGACCGACGTAAACGCGGGGTAATTAAAAGTGAAGGAGATAATAGATGACAGAGTTTAGAATTAGAATGACTAACCCAAGTTATTATTGTACATCTTTCACTATAGAAGAAATAATTGGTTATCAACCACAATCGCCAAAATTGAAAGATATTTTAACCGCCCATGACATATTTAATATGGTTGTAAATGGATGTATAGTAACAATTTATCCTAAAGAATATGGGACCGTATAAAACGGCCCCATTTTATGATCCGCAACTACCGCCCTTACTAATCTCACAAATATCTGCTTATTCAATACGCCATTTATTTATTAATTTACCAATTTCTAAAAATTGTTCATATGTAAAGTGGTCCCGCCTAATGATGTTGCATTTAGAACAACAAACAACACAATTTTCTTTAGTGTACCCTTCATTATGATTTTTTCTATCTAAGTAATATGCTCTTGATTTGTACTCTCCCGCTACCGTTCCAAATGGAATCCACAAAATACCATAACTGCAATAATGACATTTTTTAATTTTTGTAAATTCTAAAAACTCTTCATAAGTTAAGGTTACTTCAGTACCGCGCCAATCGTTATATAATGAGTTATATAAACTTTCAAATGGACGTTTTTGATGAGAATGAATATTACATTGACCCGATGATCGGTTAAGATAATCACTTCTAACTCTTATTATTTTAGTGCATTCTGGTTCAGAACATTTAAATAAATACGTATATCGCGGACCGTATTTCTTGCGGTATTCGGTTTCCTTTGATAAAGCGTTATCTTTGTTTAAACTCACAGTTCGCACACTCCTGAACTACAGGCCGGTTCATGCTTAACATCGGTCATGTCTTCTTTCTCATAGTCAGTCAATTTATTCCAATCAATCGCTGGCACTTTCTTTTTAAACTCTCCGTATTTTTCCTTTGTAACTTGTTGATAGGGGGCTTGTTGGTAAATATGGTCCGAACTAGGTAAGAATGAAACCCCGCCTATGTCAGCAAAATTACGATATACCCACGCACAAACTTCAATCCATTCATTTTGTTTAACATATACAGTACATGATGGATTATGCTCGGTCCAACATTTCTTATATGTTAGATACAGTTCTAGTTGCTCGATAGCTGTAAAATCATCCTTACAGCGGCTCATTAGGGGCGATTCTAGCGGCCAAAAGAACACGGTTGAGTCGTTCGGCCTTGAATTTTCAACCTCGCTGTAAACGCCTGTATCGCGTAAAAAGGGGGTAATAGGACTTTTATTATCTTCTCGAACGGCCCGAATGTAGTAAGGACTCCAACGAGTATGTATGCCCGGCGAACAATTGACTAGTTGACTGACAGTTCCAGACGGTTTAACACAAGTGATCGCCGCCGGAACGTTAATTTTTAACTTTTCGGCCCATTCCATAGCTACTGTGACAGCATATTCTCGCAATTCAGTCAATAACTTTTCTAATTCTGTCCCGTTCGTATACATCAGCGGGTTGTCCATTATGCCGGTTAAACTAACTCCTAATAACCTTTCTTCTTCGGCATTCTTAGTCCAAATTTTACGAAGATAACGGAAGTCAGTCAATGTTGATTGAAGGCACCCGATAATAGTGGCTAATCTTATCTTCTTCTTCAAGCTTTTCTTGTCATCATCTGGACGGATAATAACTTCTGAAAGATTACAAAATCCATTCGGACGAAGAAGGATTTCGCCGCAAGGGTTGGTTCCAAACTCTATAAATTCATCGTTTACCTTGATGGCTCTACGGCCATTTTTCAAAATGTGCTTTCTAGCTCCCTCACGATTAAATATGCCCCTCTCTCCTGATTTACTCTCCACTAACGTTGCCCATTCTTTCAGAAACGATTCAACATCTGGCATTTCAGTATATGCGACAGAATTATTAGCAAGACGGCGATAATTATGTTCTAACCACCATTGCCCGTTTTTTGCATTCCGCATTCTATCATCACTAAAATTACTAAGACTAATCATTGCAGCGCGACGTACCCCACCAACTTCAACAATATCTGCAATTGCACACATCAAATCATGGCATTCAACAGAATTCAATTTCCTTCCGGCAGCATTTTTAAACAGATTGATTGTAAATTTAAATAGCTTTTCTAGTTGTTCAGGACCAGAGGCACGCCCGCCCCCTGTTTTTAATATCGTTCCGGCAGGACGAACTAACGACATATCCCATTTAGGAACTAGTCCACCATATAAAAGTCCGATCAATTGTCTAAATGATGTTGCCCATCCAATCTTAGAATCGGGCACTTTAATCGTAGTTTCAGTCTCATAAAAGACCTCAGCAATATACGGCATTTTACATATAAATTGGCGTTCGACTGAATAGCCTACTCCTGTACCACACATTAATATGTATAAAGTTTCATCAAATGCTCTGGGATCATCTATTACTAAATACGAGCAATTATAGCCCGCACAGTTATCCCTCTCTAATCCCGGCCCCGCAAACATCATAGCCCGCATTGAAGGCATTACATCCATTTCTAAAATGGCCTTTTGTAATTCTTTAGTTACTTCTTCTCGATCTGATTTTGGTATTCTATCTTTAAAAAATGTGATGTAACGGTTAACTGTTTCGTCCCAATTCTCTCGCCTGCTTAATTCTGGTATCCACTTCGCATAGCGCGATTTGGCAATATACGTTTGATATTGCGATAACTCTTTCATAAACCTTTCTAAATGAAAAATGAGGGGTATCTCTCATTGAGATACCCCACACCTATCGTATTTATAATAATACTATATTTTTACAGCTTTGTCAATTAAATGTGTACCGAACAGAACGACCCTGCTTTAATTGTTACTGCATCTGAGGCGTTTCCAGTGAATGCAAGAATATTAATTGTTGGAACACTTGCACCAACTTGAATATTACCCGCTATTCTTGCCTGATATACAGTTGCAGTTGCGGCAGGAGTAGCTGTAACAATCGGTGTTGCTGTCGTTGTAGTTACTCGTAAAGCCGAACTTTGTGATCCTACCACGGTTCCAGTTAAAGGATCGGCTGTATACATCGTTCCCCACGCATCCCAATCGGTCGCCGCGTTCGTGGCTGCTTGCACAGAAAACCCGTCTAGCACGGCAGCAGTTGCCTGACTATACAATATTTCACAAGTAAATGAGTAATTAGTGTTTGCAATCAAGGTGCCAAGAGTTAGGAACGTTGTGCCCGGAGTTGTAGCTGTAATGCCACTACTATCGGCAGTTAATCGAACAGTGTTGCCGCCCGAGAAAATTTCTGAGGAAGTAATATTTACGTTATCAGTTATACCACCGTTAGTAAGTTTATGTGCTCCTGCACCCTTTGGTATTACGTTATTTGATAAGGTTGTACTTGATGCTGATAATGAACCGGGAATGTTAGTTACTAACTGCCATTCTGTTCCGTCATAAATAGCAATGTAATAAGTTCCTGTAAATAAATCGCCGTTTGCCAAAGCGGTGTTACCATTCTTTGTTAAGTTTTTAGCAGCCAAACCATTGACCGCAAGGGTTGAGGCCGTTGTATTAGCGTTGGCAACTTGGAAACAAACCCAAGTATTAGTAGTCAATGTAGCAGCGGGAGAGGGAGCGATTGCATACGCGTTTGCGCTTCCTGTATCAGTTGCACAGAAATTAGGTGTAGTTGAAGCTGTACCAATAACTCCAGTAATTATGCCTAAAGTGCCCATTCCAGTACATGATCCTGTTCCTGTGCTTGTCGCTTCAGAACTAGAATAGTACGTACTTGCTGAATCTCCAACGATATATGTTTCTAATCTTACTGTACTGATAGGAATTGTACAGCCACGCGCACCCTCAGCGAATAGATTAGTATATCCGCCAGAACTAGCGTCTACAATCTTACTAGCGATGAAATTTCTAGCAGTGCTACCAAATTTTAAGCCAGTCAATCCATTGGCCGTGATATTCAAATTGTTAATAGCTGCACCGTTAGCCGCAAGTGCTCCACCTTCACAAATCTGTGGACAAGTTACTGCATCTCCGACATCTACAGCTACACCAGTTCCAGCAGTGCTACTAACGCCAACGTGAGCGTTATTCAATGTCATCGGCCCTTCAACAGCAATGCCGGTACCGACCGCGCCACATTGGTTTAAAAATACGCTGGCATTATCAAGAGCGAACGGCATAGAAGTTGAAGCACGAACAACAATTCCAATTGTACTTGTATTACAACCGCCAGTTTGTCCTACAACCCATAATGGATAAAAAGGTCCAGAATTTTGTGCTTGTGGACTTTCCATATCGAACCCGATTGCGCTAGGTGCAGGATGAATAAAAATACTATCAATAAAATGACATAAGTTTTGGCAGCTATAATTAGCTAGACCATTTACACCTGTTATATTATTAGTTTGAATTACAAACCCACCAATGCCGACATCAAAGTTGCCCGGCTGAGAAGCTACACCAGATTCATCACCCATTTCAACTACAGAAGGCACTATGACATAACTAGACGCTGTATTAGATGAATACGCCTGATTCGTTGTAATCGTAATGTGTGTACTATCTGTAATCGTTGTAATTAATCCGGTGACAGCGTTAGCTGCGGGGGTTCCGCCACAAGCTGTTCCTGTAATCGCGGCTGTACACATTGTAAAACGCATACCAAGAGATATATTAGCTGTTGTCCATGATGTTGTTGTACCTGTGATAGCGCAAGTCAGCGGTGTTCCAGAACAGACCGCATTAGCCGCTGTTCCGGCTGAATATGGCCCTTTAAAATTGGTAGCAGAAGCTAAAATTTCAGTAGAATTAGCATTATTCAACGTATCATTAGCGCCTACGCCAAGAACTCTCCAACCGCCCGGAATAATTAACGGCACATTAACTGTTACAACACCTGACGGAAGTAACAATATTCCAGTACAAGAAGGCTTATATCCGGCCCCAATTAATGCCTGAAATGGGTTAGCAACAAAAACTGGAGAAACAAGGTTTCGTGCTTCAACAACAGCCGAACGGCTTGTACATCCGGCAGTAATTGCATTAGCAATTTGAACATCAGCCGTTGCTCCAGGGAATGTTGCTGCATCTACCCAAGCAAAATCGTTCATCATTACGAATTGTGTTCCATCGTAATATAATAAATAAGTTGATCCAGCGGCCAATTCACCGCCACTTAATGCGGTTGGATTGCCAAGACTAGACTTTACATTTTTACTACCAATAGATGAAACGTTAATTGTTGTAGCTCCGGTGTCAGTATTAGCTACTTTTACTTCCAACAATGTTCCATCGACATAAGCAGTCAAAGCATTCGTAGGGTTACAGGTAATAGTATTAGCTGAGACAGATATATCATTACATTTTGCGGCAGCAGCTATTTGGTTTGCTGTCACTATTGAAGTAATGCTATTAGTATTCAAAGAAGCATATACACTGCCGTTTGATTGGCAAAGATTAACTGAGCTACCGCCCCCGACTGTACAATCTGCCCCTGTAGTACCGTCTGTAATTTCAAAAATTCTTTTATTATTTGATGCAGCGGCGGGTAACGTACTTACTGTATAGCGCGGCCCAAATGTTAAACTGTTGACAGACGAGTTTTGGGCTACAGAAACGCCGAGACACGCTATAATAGTTAATAAAACTGTGATTATCTTTTTCATTAAATCCTTATGGGTATATCATTCCGGTCGTAAGCGCATAGGCGTTCGTACCATCATAGTAAAATTCTTGTAATGAGACTTCGTTTGCTCCTGCCGCTTGATCAGCGATATTCATTGTATTTTTCATATTACTAGGCCATACAAAAGTGTGTCCCCCGGACCCATCTTGTATAATTTCCATTATTATTCTTTGGCCCGCTGTTGCTCCTGAGAGTGTTGAGCTAGTAACGTTACCGGTCAATGTAATTTTAAAGTTGTTAGCTGTAGCCGCGTTAAAAGTGGGTGTAGCAGAGAACGCAATTATTGTCGGTGTGTTAACCTGTGCGCCTGAAATTGTAATATTGATAGCAGATGCATTACCAGTGAATGCGGGCGATGCTAATGGGGCGAGACTACCAATCAATACGCCACTATCTTTAGCATTACCTGAACCGTCAGCAACTAGAACGTCGTTATTAGCAGCGCCAGCGACACTAGCTCCGGCTGTAACAGCAGTTGTCGTATTACCAGAACCTAGAACTGTTACAGTTCCGGTTGTAGTAATCGGCCCACCTGTAGCAATACCGGCAGTTCCTACACTAGTGACGCTACCGCTTGCTCCACTTCCAGTAGTTTGAAGCTGCCCCGCGCTCGTCACATCGGCAATATAACCGCTCGGACCAACCACGAAAACTTTTGGAAAATTTATTTGATTTATAGTATTAGCCATATTTTTTAGAAATTACACTTCTTTCCAGAACAAATTTCACCAACATAACTAGCACTTATATCAAATTGTTTTCCTATAACTTGATATTTAATACCTTGTTTTCTTAATTCTTTTATTTCATTTATTTGTTCTTGCGTAAACTTAGAGTGTGCTCGACTTAATTTTCGTCTTAATTCATCAGATGCTTTCATCCCCGACCAGTTTGAAGGTTTTCCTTTTTTCGCGTTACTAAATTTTAATTTAATTTCTTCAGACCACGGTTTACCCTTGTTCCAAGGTATATGACCCGGATTGCCTCTTCTATGTGTTGGAGGATTTTCCCCACCGTCGGTTAAATTGCGAAGGCATCCTGTACCTAAATCTTTACGTCCGTAATAGGCAATCAGAAATTTTTCAGCAGCAAAAGCGGATTGTTCATCAGGAAATTCTTGTGTTAAAATTAAAGATTCATCTAAAGGTTTATGAACATTATGTGAACTATTAGTAAACGCTCTAATGCCAGTCCCTTTACCCACATAGTAAGGCGTTCCGTCTTCGCGCAACCATAAATAGGTGTAATAAACTTTCATGTTATCCGTTCGTTGTTTGTAAATCGCCGGTTGATGAAACGTTGGCTATATAACCGCTTGGCCCGGCAATCATTGATTGCGAACCCATACTTAAAATTGAAATTCCTACTCCACCAGTGTTGGTTAATAATTGGGAACTATTATTGACATCGGCAATATTACCTTGCCCGCCTTTAATATACATTTTTGGAAACTTGACTTGTGAAATCGTCGTCGTCATAATTATTTCAAAGAAAGAAAGCCATGATAAATCGTGGCTGATACTGCATTATTTGTATTTTGATTATCAACTACAGCAATTTGCATAAACGGGTTAGCATTAGCTGCCGGTATATTCGTTGTTATTGATGCCCGTAACACTGTATCAATATAAAATCGTACTGTTGTTCCATCATAAGTGAATTCAAAATTATGTGGATTAGTATCAACTGCAACAGTTGTATCAACAACAGTTTGAGAACCGCCCGTCACCTGTGTCGTAGCTTTCCATGTCGTATCGGTGCCCGCCGAATAACGAAACGCTATTGTAGAACGGTTTGGAGTATTAGTAGCAAAACTAGCAGAAGCTTTCGGGTCTTGTCCTTCTGTACCACCACCACTTGTATTATACGCAGTAATTCCTAACCAAAATCGGGCATTAGTTGTAACGCCAAGAGCATAACGAAGTGACCAACGATAGAATGCTCCAAATCCATAACCACCAAAGTTCGGATTTGCGCCTTCAGTAAACCCTAAGACAGTGCTAGTAGATGCGGTAGCAGGGGCGGATTGGTTGTATGCTCCACTATCTGTCGCAGTTGGTGCGACTGTGCCGTGACTTGGTGAATTAACGGTAGGGTTATTTTTAGTTGCTCCATATGCTTCTAAATCACCTTGAGCATAATTAGCGAAGATTGTTACTGCTTTAGTGGCAAAATTGACACTATCCCACAATGAATCACCGTTAACATTAAAGCGAGCGACATCTCCAATTTGGGCCGATGGCAAGGCGGGAGCACTGTTAGTCACCATTGTAGTACCAGTAACGTTAGCAAGACTGATACCCGTTCCAGCAGCAAGATTTAGTTGCGTTTGGCTTGAATTTGTGCTACCATTAGTCTGTAATAGAGGGGGAGTTGGCCCGGTAATAGTCGTTGTCCCGGCTGAGTTACTAATTGTCATATTGCTGCCTTGAGCAATATTTAATAGACTTTGGTTAGAATTGGGCGTTCCGTTTGTTTGTAGTGTAATAGGAACAGCCGTGCCTGTAATAGTTGTTACACCGTTGACGTTTGCAAGGCTGATATTAGAGCCTTGTTTCAAATCTAATAAAGCTTGATTTGTATTGTTAACATCATTCGTTTGTAATAGAAGACTAGAGCCAATACCGCCCGAACCCGCGCCACTTGAAAAATTGACAGAACCTAAATCAATCGGTGATGTCCCTTGAATTACCCCGTTCATCGGGCCAGCAACGAGTTGACCATTTGCATTATAAAGGCGTACAATATAATAAGTATTAGTAGGCGTTAATTGATCATTGCCCCAAAGTACATGACTAGTATCAGGACCGGGCACACTGCCGTTAGAATCTAATGTGTAAGCAATGATATGGCCTTGAGCTATTTGTTCATCCCCGCCAGTGACCATTGCATTTGTTGATAACTGGAAAAGAATTTTTCCACCGTTTAACGGTGATCCGTCAGGATTAGAAAATTTTCCGCCATAGATTTCATCAATAGTAACTGGCATTAGTTCCTTAAAATAAAAAAGACCCACCGAAGTGAGTCTGATTTGGCGGGATCAATGATCCCATTAAATTTGGTGAAGCTGACGGGAGTCAAACCCGTATTAAAACCTTGAGAAAGTTCTATCCTATCATTAGATGACAGCTTCGTGGCGGAAGATAAACGAGTCGAACGCTAAACCGTAGTGCATACGGTTTCCTTGGTGTTCAAAGCCAATTGCTGACCTCTCAGCGGTACCTTCCGTGGCGGATAACCCGAGAGTCGAACTCGGTTATAACCTTTCGGTTATCATGACTTAGCAGGACATTGCATTACCCGTCCTGCCCGTTATCCATAAATTTTGGTGTGGAATACGAGAGTCGAACTCGCATCTTCCTGATTGAAAGTCAAGGGTTCTAAGCCATTTAAACTAATTCCACAAACGCGCTGTTACTAGGAAGCTGTTTCTCTCCCTAGTAACTATTGTACAACTAAATTGGTTGCGAGTGGTGGATTTGCACGCACCGTTTAGAGGTTATGAGCCTCTCGTATTGTCCTACGCTACTAACTCGCCATAAAAATTGGTTTTTGAGAAACGGCGCTAGGCTGTGGTGCTTTCTCTTCCGTTTATCTTTGGGCTGGCCTTGCCTCAGCAATGTGGGCTACTCAAAAATTGATGGACCGTTGTGGGAATCACTTGTGAGAATAGGCATAGTTCCCATTTAACCTCTCTCCCCGGCCCGACTTGGTGGCTGTTATTGGATTTAAACCAATAGCCTTGCGTTAATGAGACGCTTGCTCCATCTTTGAGCTAAACAGCCTAATTCCTCTCGTAATCGGCCCATTCCGGTCTAACGTGCCCGATTCCTCGGTACTGCACTCCCGGTTTGGGTTTCTTTGGAATGCTTAACAATTTCATTCCTGCTTCTTCAACAGTTAAATCTGCCTTTAAGCGGTTACATGGCTTGCAACATAATATAAGGTTATCCCATGAACTCTTGCCGCCGCGAGAACGGGGAATAACGTGATCAAGCGTTTGTTCATCATTACTTAATTCCAGCCCGCAGTACTGACATTTTCGTTCATCACGGATAGCAATATTACGTCTTGTAAGTGTTATAGTATCGCGCCCGAATCTCTTCGAGACGTAATTCCTAATTGCTATAACTCTTGGAACCTTCATTGTTACAGAGGGCGAGTGTATTTCTTTCTCAGCATCCTCTTTAATAATGTCCGCTACACCTTCATAATAAAGTTTGACCGCTTCCATCCAAGAGCAGTAAGCGATGGGCCGATGTGTTGAATCCACCACTAAACAGTCTTGCATATTTAACTTATATCATCCTTTACTCGATTTGTCAATTCTTTCGTTTTACGGCGAACTTTCTTCCAGAACAGCCGTTTCAGAAACGGGCGAAGATGTTTAGCCCATTCTGTCGGTACATAAGGCATTTTATTAGCTTTGCCCATAAATGGCAGATGATAAAGGACTTGAACCCTTACGAACAGTTTTGGAGACTGTCATGCTTCCATTACATCAATCACCTATTAATCTTGTTTATAATTAGGATATTCCGGCCCGATTCTATGGGCCAAATTAGCTAAAATCATTAATATAAATTCAAACATAAAAATGGAATGCCGTAAGGGAGTCGAACCCCTGATTAGAAAGGTTGTAGCTTTCCGCGTTTGACCTCTTCGCCAACGGCATATGGAGCGGGAAACGGATGTTGAAACCGCGACCTCAACATTGGCAATGTTGTGCTCTGCCTCTGAGCTATTCCCGCAATAAAAATGGAGCACTTGATCGGCAATGGGCCGACATAAGCCATATTACAAGTATGGGGCATTTCATTATGCTACAAGTGCATGGAGCCGATAATGCGAATCGAACGCATATAAATTTCTTACCAAGAAATTATAATAGCCATTATATTATATCTACTGGAGGATATGGCCGGGATTGAGCCGACATTAGCTGTTTTACGAAAACAGAGTATTTATCTTTATACGACATATCCAAAAATGGAGGGCACGCTACAAATCGAATGTATTTCTACAAGCTTCACAAACTTGAGCCTTCACCAGAAGGTGCGCGCCCAAAATGGAGAGGCTATCCGAAATCGAATCGGACTCTACAGGGTGGAAACCTGTGGCACCGCCAGTCATACCCTAGCCTCAAAAATGGTGGACTTAACCGGTTCCGCCCCGGTCGCCTCCTGTTTGCAAGACAGGCGCTCTCCTGAATGAGCTATAAGCCCAACTTTAACTTACTTCAGTAAAATCTACATAATAAAACTTGCCCGGTTCAAGAACGACATTAGGATTATCAACTGTTATTTCAATTGATCCTGATGGCGTATACTTATGAAACCGCTCGTTTTCAGGTGTTCCATCATTACAAACTGCCTGAAACGTGTAGACATGAACGTCCTTATTCCAGTAAACTCTCTTATCACTATAACATTGAAACTTGCCGCGAGTCATCATAATGCTATCTTACCACAATATCCTCACGGTTGTCAACTGCTTTACACGCTACACAAAGACAGCCTTTAGGCCAGAATTCGTGGATGTGACGGATTACGGATATAAACTGCTTTGGATGAATTTTCAAATGTTTTCCGTTTGTAGTTCCATATTCTCTATGTGACATATTATTAATATACTACAAACCGCCCGACTTGTCAATTACGGTATCGGCGTTTCTAAAGGTATTCGAGTTAGATCAAGTGGCGAACCAGAAGCTTGATGATAAGCATTCAATCCTGCTTGTAATAGCCCGACTAATGCACTCACTTCACGATCAACTGCACCGGTTGCCGGAATTGCTTGTAGCGCTGTCAGTGCAATTTGTATGATCTGCAATATACTTGTTAACGATAAGTTTGCCATTAATTTCCTGCCTTTGCAGTACTGACTGCTACGACCGCTTTATTCAAATTATCGACAGTCGCTTGTACAGCCTGTTGTTGCTCAAGTGTGGCCGTTCCTGCTAATGAAGCCGCATGATAAGCCGTGTATGCTGTATCTGATACATTATAATACGTTATAAGATCGTTGACCGACTTTTTCACAATTGCAACCTGATTAGGCGGAAATATATCATTTATTAAATCAGTTTTAGTCTGATCAATCACACCTTTCGCCGTTATTAGCGCGAGGTACGTATCAGAATCGAACTGATTTAACGATCCGGGCACCGGAGCAGCGGGACGATTCATACACCCCGTTGTACTTATTACACCAACTGTCAATAGCGGGCACAATATTAAAGCCATTAATACTTGTTTAAATTTCATTTTTCTCCTATTATGAATATATCAGAAATTCGGGCGATTGTCAAGTCTAAAATGTTATTATAATTGGCGAAATATTTGTTAATGTTCCTGATGGTGGTGGGGTTGAAAATGGAGTCATTTTAACGATGACAACATCCCCACGACAATTGCCTACACCAACATTTTGCCATATAATTCCATTATCAGTCAAATTTGAACCAATTGATGCAGTTCCCCAAGCCGGAGCAGTGCTGCCACTCGGCCCGGTTACAGCAATCGCTTGAAACACATCATATGGTGAGCCGCCCCCACTTAAATTAGCCACCGGATTAATGACTGACCCTAAAGTATAAGTATGGCTTGCTTGCCAAGGAAATCCACCAAGGCATAGAACTGAAGCGTTAGGTATCGGCAATACAGGGGCTACACCTGTAGTTGATCCAAATTGCCCGTACCAATCTGTGCCGTATGCGAAATAAAGGCCATCTAACGACCATTGACCGATGTTAAACCAGATGTTAAAATTTACATTAGCCTGAAAATTAAATGTATGCCCGAATCTCCACTGTGTTTGTCCTGAATTTGGAGTTGATGTATCAGTCCATGATGGAACAGTTGAATAACAAACAACTTCACCTTCATAGGCTGCTACAGGAACTTGACCGGCGTTTGCTACAACGTTACCAAAATAAGTTCCACAAACGGGGGTAGTATCATCTTGATTGGGGTTATACGCCCAAGAAAGATGGTTATCCCATTGTAAGAAACATGGCTGATTAGGATCGCCCGGAAACCAAACCGAAGGAACTATAGTGTCACACGGAACGGCTTGCCATGTAATAGGTGGAACATCAGCGATATCATTAATAGGATATTCTACCGCATATGCGCCCGTTTCAAACCCATAATTACTAGCATTTTGTCCAGTAAATGAAACATGACTAACCCCGCTGGCCGGATGGTTCAGCGGTGTACGAAACACTTGTACTTGTGTTGTCGCATTAAACGGTTGATATGGTGACCATAATAAATTGTTTATACCAGACGGGCATCCAACGCCGATATATCCAGCCTGTGGTTGCATTTGAATTGGATTAGAATTAGCATAACCAGAATTATCATGAATAAAGAACGGACACGCAATTCCGGTTGCAGTTCCGGCAGTTGTAAATACTTGCGTTCCACCGGCACAATTATAACCTATTCCGCCACTACATGTTATATCTGTTTGCATTGCTGTTACAGTATTCAATAAGTGATATACATTAGCAACAGAATCGTAAGTTACAATATAAAACCCTGTACCTTGACCTCCACCACAACCTGAGTACACACAAAGATTAAACGCGCCGCCGAGTGAACTAGGATCGGCTCCATAAATATTTGTACTCCACCCTTTTGCAAATTTTGTTCCATCAAATGAAACACTAGTTAAGCTTCCCCATATTGGATTAGACGAGTTAACACCTACATTTTCCCAAGTCAAGCCATTATCTGATACTTGGCTTAATACATCAGGGTGTTTTGTAGCTACAGGAACAAATGCTGGTGTAGGACTGCCTGAAGTACCACTAGAACTGATCAATTGAAATACAAATTTTGCTGGACCTACTAAACTATGCCATGTTGCAGTTCCATCTTTAACAACTGTAGGATTAACTCCACAATTGGCCGAAGTTGACCAATTAGGGGGAGTTGCTCCCGTTGTTCCTGCAACCCTTAAAGTAAATCCACATCCAGAAGGATAAAGGGGCCAAATAATATCTCCAAGATGAAATCCGCTATAGTTAGATTGATAAGTAAAAAATTCACCCGGTACCATTGTATGCGAAACATAAGCGCCCTTAATATACGCATGATTCGGTAACCATTCAGGAGCATTAGTTCCTAGCGGTAGCCCTGATTTAAAATCAACGGCTGTCGCCCCCTCAGTAAATGTTCCAGTAGTAGTATTAATTGTAAGTGGTGTTACAAAAGTATTGCTTAAAATATCATTGCCTACTACACCAAATGCCCACCATTTGCTAGAATTTTGACGATCAAATTGTCCGTCTCCAAAAGAAGCTATATTAGAAGATGAGCCGGGATGAGATAAATTCTTATCCGCAGTAATCGCCCCAAGACAAGACATCGTTGTTGCATTAAATAGTGAAATAGCAGAACCGCCGCCATTAGTTACAACGTGAATTAATGTCGGTGGTGATCCGGCATTCCACATTATAGCTCCACCGCCGCCGCCCTGTCCCGCTGAAAACCCCTTCAATCCGTTTGTAGGCGTAAAGTTTTGATCCGTACAGCGGGCGTGCGGACTTAAATTAGCTGAACTAAATCCATGAGATACATAAGAATTGTCATAAACAATCGCATTATTCTTCGTGTATGTACCTAAATTTGGAGGAGTTGTCGAAGGTATAACAATATCTGTTCCCGTATAAGCAACATATCCTGCCGGATTATTATTCACACTCGGGCCAGATAATTGATTATGAATCAGCGGTTGACCAACCATGTACACCCACGCAGATTGCCCTGCCGTCAAAGTGGGTGCAGCATGGCTAGTCGAGGTCGCAGAAATGCCTGAAGCAAATAATGTTGTTGGTGAACCCGTCCCCGTATAAATACTGAAACTATTGATAGTATTCGTGCTGGCATAAGTAGCATCAGTGTTCAATAATGACCATGACATCGTACTACCAGAAATTACAGGAGTACTTACAGTCATACAATTGTCAATGCCCGATTCTACTTCAGTTCCTTCTTCATAATCATTCAATGTTGCCCATTGAAAATAATCTAACTGACTAGAAGAACTATAGCCCGCCGTTGATACAGCAGTTCCTAATAGTCCGGGCAATTGGCCGCATTCCTGCGCTATAACACGATTTGATCCCCAACTTGCATTGAAATCATCAAACCCTTTATACCCTACACCGATTGCAATCTTACTTGGGTTGGAGCGGGCGTGTGAATAGAAATCAGCAATATAATTGAATGAGCAAGGGTTGCCTAGATAACAAAATTGATTAGTACTACTCCAAGAATTCGGTTGAGGCCAAGCATATCCGCCCGCAATACCTGATTCGCTAAATGCGCCAGCGTTCTCATCTATAAAATCTATTGTTGCTGGATAAGTACATCCTGTACCGCATGAATTACCAGAAGTTACATGTGCTGAAACTGCATTCCAAACTGTAGTAAAATTAGTGCCCGGATACGGTCCCGTATTAATACCAAATATAAGAACCATTGGCCGACCGTTACGATCTGTCTCATAATAACTATGGCCTAGCCAAGTTGCTGCTACATAGTCCATTTGAAGATTAATCGCGGCAATTACACACGCTGATTGATCCCCACCAGCAGGAGCACATTGTCCTGTACCAGAACCATCAATTGCTCCAATGTCGAGCATGATCATGAACTTCGGCGTTGTCGAAGGATTACTATTAATAGCTGAAGCTAAAGCAAGGGTAACCGAATTATTATAATGTTGAGCAGAACTTTGTGGAGTAGAGCAATAATCAGAACAACCATACCAATCTACTACTGTTGCATCCATTCCGACAGTGAACATCCATTGCGCCTGAACTAGAACTTGGGCCGCATTAGACTCTTCCATTCCATTGACTTTGTGCCCGTTACATGGATTTGATGTATTACAGAACCACGGCTGATATTCACCGATATGTCTTGTTGTCGATCCGGCATAAAGATAATTATGAACACTCAAGGTTGAAGTGTTAACCGGTAATGGATCGGGCGTTGCAGTTTCTAAACCCGTATTAGCCGGATTACCAAGAAACGGCATTCCTGTCGTTAAATTACAGCCCGCCGTTGGAAATCCATTTGCAGGGCCGCACGCTGAAGTGTTATTTGTTACACTTTGAGCAAATGCGGGCAATGCTAATAATAGAATGATAAATAAAAACTTCTTCATTATTACCTTGTTACACGAAAATTAACTGTTACAGCCCCCGGAGTTATACTCGAAGTCGTTGAATTACACACTTTGAAATTGACGTTATTTGCGGTTGGATAAACGAAGATCGTTAACCCGCCCGATGTTGACGGAATATATCCTACAGTCGATGTTGGATCACTATTAAAAGTTGCTTGTATGACATCAGATGTTGCTACGCCCGAAGTTGATACGGTGACCGGACTTGCACAAGAACCTGAAGAAATCGCTGATGTACCAAGTGCAGCCGATCCGTTTGCTATCGTTTGGGTGACATTATTTAAGAACGCGCCCGTTCCAAATGGAGTGCCACTACTTTTTGTGCAAGTTATTACGCCCGTACTAACAACAGCAGTACAATCGCCAGTCATTGTAAATCCAGCAAATGCTCCTGATAAATTATATTGAATTTGATTAGGAGAACCGCCCGGCGAGGTTCCTGTTCCAGAAGTCCAATGATTCGTTGAATTACACCAATTTAACGTTCCATTACCGCCCGATATAACTACAACAATGTCAGTGGGCATAAAAGGACTGCCGCCCTTACACGTTGCTGGTAACGAAGAAACAGATCGTGTAGCCGTTGCAACCTGTAATGGGGGAGCAGTCGGTATAACTATTGGTATTCGGGCCGATGCACAACTAGTTAGAAGTAGCAACGACAAACCAATTAGCGTTATCGGACTCAAAAGTAACTGCTTGATATTGATTCGTAAGTTCATAAGATAAATTTCCATTAATAGTTTCAGAATTTGTTGTATTGATCGTAACTCCACCGGCACCAGTATCAACCATGATAACTGTTACTCTTTGTCCCGAATTACCAACTGAATCGGGCAGAGTTAATGTAATTCCGGGCACTCCAGCAGTAGCTTTTAAAAATGTATTAGTTGCGCCAAGGAAACTAATTGTCTGTGATATATTTGCATTCTGGACAGAATCATTAGTTCCGCCCGAATTACCAATTAGAATCCAGTTCGTGCTGTATGGCGAAGAAACATAGAGATTGTTATTTACTATATCTAATAGTAAAGCCGGATTCATTGTTACTGGAAATGTTGGAGGGCCTTCGCAAATGTAGTCAAACGCCAAAGAATTACCCTTCCTTCTTTTCAGGTAAACTAGAGTAGTTAGTAACCTTATCCCAATGTTCTAATCCCTTTTTGCCACCAAACTTATCAGGATTAGCATGAGCAAATCGACTTTGAAGTTTTGAGGCAAATGGGTTAGCCGGAACTAAATTTCCAGGTTGAGGACCAAACATAATTTCATATTCTTGTCCATTCGTTCTAGATTTAATTTTTTGGTGCTCATGAATTGGAGTGTTCACAATACATTTACACGGCTGTTCTTGATAACAGTTTCCACACTTCATAATTACTCCAATAAAAACGGCCCGGAAATTAATCCGAGCCGCGCTCCCGTCGCACTTTTAAACAATGCCTTGTGAAAAATGGCACCGGAACTAGGATTCCAACCTAGATAAATTGCTTCAAAGGCAACCGTCCTCGGATGTTGAACGATCCCGGTATAGAGGCAATAACTCAGCATCATGGGATTTGAGAATACCCATAAGTTCGCAGTAAACGCCTCATTATTCGGTCACAGACCTGTTAGGTAATTACTCTAACAGTTAATGTCTGGTGAGTATGGTTACTCACAGCACGATACAGCCATCTCTATGTATAATAGACGATTTGTCGTGTCCTTACGTCATGGCTCTCGATCTAGAGCCACTATTTAGACCTTTATGTAGCGATTACGCAACAACTAGAATAGTAACCTCTCGGTTAGCTATCCCATACTTTGAGGACTGGCAATCCTTATTCAGTCAGGTGCCGAGTTATTGCCTCAATAAAAATGGTACTCAGCCAAGGAATCGAACCTTGCTCTCTTCTTTGTAGGAGAAGTGTTATAGCCACTCTACTAGCCGAGCATTGGTACCCGTAGTCGGAATTAAACCGATCATCTCACGCTAATCGGGCGTGGGCCTTATCTTTAGACGATACGGGCAAAACTTAATTGTAGGGAACAAGCGACAGAGGCTTGTGCTTTCGACAGCACGTTGAGTATTAGTCAACTTTCACCTTGAAGTATCTCTATCAATCACCACTACAAACTTTAAAATTTATACGGCCAACAGTTGGCCGGTTCTGCATCTTGAAGCGTTTCTGGCACTTCAACCGTTTGATAATATATTACACCATTAACTTCATTCACCTGAAGACCGTGTAATTTCCGAAATATAATATCAATCGGACCATCACGATGATTCAGCATTCTTACAAAATCTAGCGGATGTATAAACATTATTGCTTCATTAACTGACATATTCTCTCCTAACTAATACGATCACAAAAACCGTACTCTAGCGCCTCGTCAGCAGAAAGCCACCAATCTTTACGAAGCCAATTCTTTTTAATTGTTGCCCGAATTGCCTTTACTGATTTTCCAGTTTTCTCGGATGCACGTTCAGCGAAAATGTCTACAATACGATCACACATCCTTTTGATCCATTCAACCGTATCATCAACCGCGCCGATTTTACCCATCGCAAAGAATGAAGCTTCATGAATCAAAAGCCACGATTCACGGCCCATCACTCGATCACTTCCGGCCTGTAACAATACACCTGCCATACTTGCAGCATAACCGATTGATTTTGTAGTGACCTTATGGCCCTTTGCTTTCAAATCTTGGATAAAATCGAAAAGAGCGAAACCGTCAATAATGCTTCCACCGGGCGAACAGAATACGATTTCCATCGCACATTCCGGCTCAAGACGCGACCAACGAGAAAGAATCATCATACAGTCAGCGACAGATTCATGACAAACTTCATGAACAAAGCGATAAACTTTGTTATAACGGTCGCCAGTCAGAATCTTATCTTCTTCACGTTTTGCGTTATTGAAAATCAATTCCGCACAGGCCGCTTCAAAGTGGGCCTTCTGAGACTCATTCTTAATTTTTTCAACTTCAGCCTGACGACGGGCAAGAATCAGTTCATCTTCTTTCGGGCCATTCTTTCTCTCCGATTCAAGACGAAAACGACGCAATGCCGCTTCACTCAATAATTTTTCAGTTTCAGCTTCCTCTTTAGTTACAAGCTTTGTAGCAGCATCCAATACTTTGCTCAATTTGTTATCCTTTAATTGAATTTACTATAGTGATTATAACACAAATAATTGTGAGGAACAAGCGATTACAGAAATGACTAGGAACCATCCTTACTTATGGAATCGAACCACACAGTCTCTTTAAGTAAGAGAAGTATCTGCATTCTACGCCATCACAAATAAACTTAGACGGTTTATTTCAAGGACTACCGTAAAACCTTAACATTTTATCGTGCGTCTACACTCTAAATTAATTGCGGGAACATGCGATTGCAGGTATGTCGGGGATTTCACCCAACTTCCTTTTTTTCAGTAAGAAGTAACTACAACCTATCACCACGCAAACTTGCGAAGCGGTAACTTGAAATCAGCGGTTAATCCGCTTCATACGTTTTAATCTTCATCGCCTTGATCTTCAAAGGCTTGAATGTAATCTATTACTGCTTCAGAAAAACCATCAATATGAACCCATTTATCATAGCCAATGCCATTTTTCTCATTAGCTATATTTATCAGATAATTATTAGCACCAAACGTATTTGCTTTTGACGGCGATTTAGCCGGATCAGTATCACAATCTTGTTCATCAGTAATTACTATGATACGAGCGACATCATTGCTTTTTTCCAAGTTATAAACATAATCCATAACTTGTTTCAAAAATATTCCCCCACCACCCAATTCATTTTTGGACTTCAAAATTGAATCTTTCAGTGCAAAACCATGACGTGAAGGAATCAATGCCGTTTTATGAATACGACTATAATCATTACCCGCTGTTGCATAAATTGAAAAATCTTCACAAATTTCACGAAGAAGAATTGCTAAAGATGCAGCAGCATCAACTCGTCCAATTTCTGACTTACCAGAAACATTGCCGCCCATTGAGCCAGAGACATCAACAATCATTACAGTTTTGCCCGGCAATTCAGGATGACTTTCCAACGCTTTAAACATTGTCTTCTCTAGAACTGATTCAAGTTGTGGAGCATACTTCGCGGCAGAAATAAATCTAAACGGCAGTACGCGAATGACATCCAAATTCTCTAATGACTCTGTAACTAACTCGGTTGATACCCCGGCTTCACTCATGTTACGTAGATTACGCAATAGAGCCAATGCACCAAGCTTGCCCTCTTTCAGCAATCGAGTAAACGTCTCTTTCTTATCGGCCCCACCTGAAAGTGCGACTTCCCAAGTATCAGGAGTAACAAGAGTGTTATCTACGATCTTCTTGAACAGTTTCTCTTGTTCCTTCGTGCCCGGCTTTGCGTGGGATAAGAACAATGCGTCACGAAGCTTCACAGCGCCATCACGGGTGTACTTAGCAAAGCTATATTCGTTAAACTTCAGAAACGCTTTTGCTAATCCAAGTTTGGATTGAGCAGACAACGGTTCTTTACCGTCTTTCCAATAAATTGCAATATACTCAGTCAATTCATCAGGACGTTGAATTACTCGGGCCAATGTATCTGATACAAACTGTCGTTCAGCCTTCTTAGGATGACGGGCCAATTCACGAACTAGGAACAGCGGAACGTGACGAAGTTTCATCTTCTCACGCGCTTCAATTGCCAATTCTGAAACAAATTGGCCGGGAAGCTGATGAACTAATTCCTTGATACGGTCAGCAATCGCCTTTCCATCTTCATAGAAGGTGTTCTCCCAAAGCATACAAGCTGTAACACTACGGCGAAGCTCTTGTTTCTTCGTAATATTAGACGCCTTCGCGCCTTCATGCGTATATTTTGCTGTCTTTGTAGCTGTATTGACTGACGACATATCTCCTCCGAGAAAATTAAATGACGGGAACAAACGAGTAGAGTGTTTTTTCTAATCGAGAAGTAACTCTACTCTTCACCACGTCAAGATCAATCTTACTATTTTTAAACCATTTTGTCAACTAAATTATGGCGGTGCCGACGGGATTCTAACCCGCATCGTCTTTCGTGACAGGAAAGCATTTTAACAGTTAAACTACCGCACCGTGGTAGGCAATGAACGAATCAAACGTTCTTTTTTCGGTTCAGGGCCGAAGGTTATGTCAATTAACTAATTGCCTGTCCTTTTACCTAAAATCTGATCATGATTTAAAAGAAGGAAATCCTCTTCATCTATCCTGATTTCAATACCGTCATACTTACCGAATAGAACGTGATCCTTCTCTTTCCAAAGAGGTTCGACATGAACAACACCCTTAGTCAGTTTATCCACTGTATCACTATTTGGCCCGATTTTAACTATGACGCCCTCCATTGGCCTCATCTGGGCCGAATCTGGAACATGTATTCCGTTTTTCGTAATAGTTACAGGATCGGCCACACGTACAAGGACTTTATTAGGTGCCGGTTCAAATTTTACTTTCAATCATTCCTCCTAAAATGGTGCATTGGGTGAGAATTGAACTCACTATTCTCGCTAAGAGAGGCGCTTTTACAGAGCGCGAGGCTACCATTAGCCCAACCAATGCATAAACTTTTTGATGGTGTGCTATTACGCCAAAAGTGTTATCGGCCAAATGGCCGTCCTGAGAAACGCTCAATACGGGACTGTCCTCAACCTATACCGCCTGTATAGGATCAAATAGGTTTTAAAATTGAGTGCCCTATTTTTTAAGTGGTTCCACGTTCAGTGCTACTCTTTAAAAGATGGCTGCTTCTAAGCCAACTTCCCATCAAAACCTTAATAACGATGAACACGCGGAACGGGCACATCCATTCCGAGCACACCGAAAACGTTCAATAACCAAAGAACAACACAGATGACTACTACAACATTTAAAATCGTCTTAATCTTACCATCCATCGGGATGTATGTATTAACTAACCACAACAAAACGCCTACAACAATTAAAACTATTAAAATTTGTAGCAATTTTTTTCCTTTTAAACATGGTGGACAGTCGAGGTAACGATCCCCGTTCTTTCGGGCTTCAACCGAACGCTATTACCTAACTAGCTCACTGTCCGTGTTATCAAATTGATAATTCTCGCAATCTACTTCTAAACTCCATCCATACCATTTGTAACTTCCTTCTGGATATGGATTCAATTTCTTCCACAAATCTTCTAATTCAGTTTGTATACTTTTATCAAACATAATGCCAGTTTATCATAACCGGTAGAACCTTGTCAATTCAAGGATCATTATGAAAATGGTACGGGTGAGAGGATTCGGACCTCTAGTGATCTTATCTCTCGCTTCCAAAGCGAGACGGCTCCCAACTACCGTTTTACACCCGTATGGTCAGCCTGACAGAAGTCGAATCTGCATATACAATCGTCCGAGGATTGGGGGTTACCATTACCCAACAGGCTGATATTCATCTCTATGTAATTTTCTATGACAATTAGAGCATAGAACAATACATTTAGCAATTTCTTTTAAAATTATTTCTTTATTTCGTAATTCTGCTGCCAATTTTGAAACAGTATCGCTCTTATCTTTAGGATCAAGATGATGAAAATCTAGGCATATTGAATCAGGTTCAGGACAATTACTACAAACCAATTTTGATTTTAATTCCTGAAACCATGCTCTTTGCTGTTTTCGTCTTAATCTTGTTCTTTCTTTAAAATACTTTTTATTTCTTAAATAATGCTCATGTTGAGCAAGTTTTTGTAACCCTTCATCTTTGTATGGCAATTGCTTTCACTGACGCTTTCTCAGAGCATCGGTGTAGTGAAAAGCCTCCCGACCACCTTAACAATCATTCGGGTTAAGGCCCGATTAACACGCTTTTAAATTCGGAGTAAACATTACTGTTTAAGATAAAGACACTAACTAAAATGGCGAACCGGGTTGGGGTCGAACCAACTATGCTTACGCGGCAATTTAACAGATTGCTACCAAAACCGTTCGGTGTCCGGCCCGTAAATATTTTACAATCAACAACTTGGCTGTTTCGGTAGGATTCAAACCTGCACCTTTCGCTTTAACAGAGCGACATACTATCAAATTATACGACAAAACAACATAAACCTACAACCACTCTGTACCTATCATAATTAATTATACCCCATTACCGCCCGATTGTCAAGCGAATTTATATATCGTTGTAGTAGGATTTTGATCATCATCATCTTTATCGCCCGATTCTCTAACTAAATCCTGTTCAAGTGCCCGAGAAAAACACCACAATCCAACACCAAAGAATAAAATCAATCCACCAGCAAAGAGAAAGCCGTGTGTACCAAGGTAAAGGGAAATGACGAAAAACAACATCGCCAATAACCAAGAAATGCCTACAGTAAACACCTTAAATGAACGCCACATTTTTATCCTTGACTGCTGACTTTGTGTTCGCGTAATAGAAATTCTAACCGACTGAGTGAGTTCCACGCAACTTGCGCTGCGTGAAGCAAATGCGTTCCTTCATTACCATTATCGTCTACATCATCATATAATTCATACGATTCTTTCAGCAGATGGCGACCAAGCGCATCACTGTAGCGGTTAAACCCGTCTTCTACCTTCTCCCATCCCTTCCAATGATACTTCTTAGCGCCCGCTAAAGAAACGAGAGATACCGCATTCAATGCCTTAGGAAAATAACTTAACACGCCTTGAAAAACGGGCGGCTTTCCTAAATCCAATTTTGCCCCTTGTGTCTTAGGATCAAGTCCTTTTGGATCAACTTCTTTACCATTAACGTGTTTATCTAATACAGAAATACTTGCCTTCAAAGCGGGAATATTTAACTTTACTTTTCGTCTATAAGCAGACATTAAACACCGTCCTGCTTTATATCAGATTTTAAAAAAGATTGTAACCCACCACCATCTTGCCGTAAGGGAAATTTATTACTAGAAATACCACTAATACTCTCCACTTCCTCAGCATTACACTGTAAACCAGAAACTAAAAGTGATGCCGCCTTCAACATACGGACATGAACTGTACGAATATCGGGACAAAAATCTGAATACGCCCTTTTTGCTTCATTTAGATACTTTTCCGCAAATACAATCCAATCCATTTCTGTAAAAGCATGTCCGGTACGTCTAGACACCATATGATCTGGTACAAGATTGTCTAAACTCTTTTTTCCTTTTGACCACCCTTGAGCATAATTATCTTCCCGAGTTAATCCACCATAAACTACTTCTCTAGCTAACATTTATCCTCCAATAATCTTTTTATTTAATCTTTTTATCGCCCGATTTAAAAGCTATTTCTTGATAAATATATATCAATACAAAAGCTAATACAACCCCAATTAATGCAGCAGTAAAATCTGACATAATTAATTATAGCCTAAACTGCATTAGTTGTCAATGCTTTTACATCTTTTTCACACTTTACTACTCTACCCCAACCGCCGCAATTTACACACTGGAATCTTCGATAAAGCCTTGTAGTTGTTACTTGATACCCGCGATATTGAACTTGATGTGAGCCGCACTTCGGACACAATCCTTGAGTCCATAAAGTCAAATTTGGATGATCTTTCACCCACGGAAGTGCTTTCAGATACAATTCTTCAAGCATTTTTACATCACGCTCATTATACTGAACCATCAACTTCCAAGACTTTTTATCCCCATTAATACATCCTTCCCATAGATCGAAATCAGTCTTGATCTTCGCGCCAATTCCTAAAAGCTGGCAAAGATCGTCTAATTTATTCGTATTAAAACGGGCGATTTCCTTAAAGATTTTCTTCGTATCAATCGTCTTAAACGGGCTAGGCGGCTTCAAATCGTGAAATATGAACCGCGCATTACAAACCTTGAAATCAAACCCATTACCATTATGCGCGATAATAATATCAGCTTGATCAACTAATTCCCACAAATCACGAACTAAATGTTGGTCATCATAAGAACCGGGCACATACCCTGAATAATCTATCAACGCCCTTGAAATCATTTTCTTATCGCCCAACCACTTTGCTGAAAATGTTGCTATACAACTTTGTTTAATGAACCGAATAACATTTTGATCATATGTGCCCCAGACAAAGGCTTGGTTGGGTAGCGTTTCTATGTCCAGCACAAGTATGCGTGGACCAAGACTATTTTTCTCCATATTAATGAGTATACTCGATTTATCACCAGAAGTCAACTACTTCTTCCTAACGCGGGCCGCTTTCGTTAACGCGGCTGATGTCATCATTTTAACATCAACGCGCAATTCTTTCAACTCATTCGTGTTTACTGTCATGCTATTAACTATAGTGTCAGTCTGCTTCTGTAAACCTTGATCAAGTTGAACATTAAAATTTTTAATACCATCTTTAATTTGCTGTAAATCATCGGTTTTAATAGCTTTAAACCAATCTACAAGTTTAAAAACAGACCAGATACCGCCGATCACTGGCCCCCAAAACTTAAATTCCGTATAAAACTGTCGGCTAATCTCTAAATTTTGCCCTTGTATCATAGTTTCCTAGCGGTAGCAAGTGAGAGAGTTCATGTTTGCGGTTACTATGTGATTCGGTGAACGAATGATTTCATCACGAAACCACTTCCTAGTCACCCGGCGCGAATCACACCAATATAATGCCCCACAAGATAAATCCTTTGCAGAACCATCGTAGATACCCTCAACTTCGGTCAATAACCTGATAAAATTAACATCCCAAAGAGAAGGTATTCCAGTTGGTAAATTTTCTTCAGCCGCGTATTTCGGTAATGTATTAATTATATCTAGCCAAGTGCCCCACCCCAACCTCACGCGGTTCGCTATACACGACATAATCATGCATGCTGCTAGATGGGCACCGTATTCTTTCCCGCAATTATAGCCCACTGTAACTAAATGGGCCTTCACAAAATCATCTTGACGAAGTATAAATCCCTCCGATCGGGCCGTCTCATCAACGGCTAACGCTTTAGTTGCCTGTTTAACTGGCCGAAACGTTTTAACATGCTTTGCCCAAATTCAGGATCAAATAACAATTTATCGGCTGTCCACGAAACAGGTTTACCTATAAGTTTTGCAACAGAGGTAATAAAATCACTTGCTTTTGCCCCGGCCTTAGCTGTTGTACTAATTAGCCCTTCATTTCCTGCTTTAGAAAACGGGTTCTGTAGAACTTTTATTATATCATTAAAATTCTTTAAACCTTCATTACCAAGGGTTTTTTCAAATGCACCTTCACCAAAACGATTATCAAATTTAGCAGGTAAGCTGGCAAGAGCATCTTTATTAATTGAACTAGGAACCGAATTTAATTCAGAATCACTTTCTTCAACCCCTTTTACAGCAGAGCGTATATTTTTTGCGATGTATTTAAAACGTTGCGCTCTTTGGTAAATTCCGTTAGCTGCGTCCAATTCGCCATAATTTACAGAATCGCCGTGTTTAGTTAAAAACTCGCCCATTTGACTGTTATAATCTTTTAAACTACTTTTTGCAAGCTCTTTATCGACTGTACTCGCGGTACGAGATTTCAATGTAGCTTTAGCATCATTAATACCTTCTTGCAATTCGGTAAAAGATTTCGGCAATTCTTGTGGCGTAAAATCTCTGCCCGCCGCTCTTGCTGCTGCTGCCCCCTCTTTGTTACGCTTAACAACAGCCTCTATATCACTTTGGCCTGCATCATCAAGTCGAGAATAGGTCTTTTTTGCCTCAGCTTCCATTGCTTTAGCCATTTCATCAATAGTTTCCATACGAGGGATAGAACCGGATTCTCCGCTTAGATCTCGTAAATCAGAAACAGCTTTTTGAGCAACATCACGAAACGTATTACCTGTAGCATTAATAGCCGCAGGCTGAACTTCTCTATCAATAAATCCTTGCGCCCCCTCTTCAGTAGCAACAGATGAAACGGCTTTTGATAGTTTTGATTGTGTACTTAATTGCGGCGTACTTACTGGCACATCTTCTCCAGCTATTTTAACTGTTGATGGGCGCACTAAATTAGGTTTAGGAACTTCAGTAGTGGCCTTACCTGTGGCCTTTGCCGCCTCTAAAGTCTCGCTGGCCCCTTCCATCACGTATTTTGCCCCTTTCATTAAAGAAGGAACAAATGCGGGAATAGCTGATGAAATAACATGGGCCAAATTCTCTCGCGTAGGGTCTTTTCTATACGTTTCCATTGCTGAATCAACTTGACTAGCTACAGGAAGAATTCCTGCTGCATGTTGAACAACAGAAGCGTAATCTTTGTTCTTAGCTGCCTCCATCATACGCTCTTTGGCAAGTTTACTAGAATCCCATTGAGCCTGTATAACTCTTGAAATAGGATCATTAGGATCATCGTAGTGAGGATCAAACAAATCGCCAAAATGACTAAAAGCTTGAACATAATTGCCGTTGTGCAGATCATCTTTTATTTGAGTATAAACTTTATGTTTATGTTCTTCTTGTATTTGTCTACCTTGTTCAAGACCTTCTTTATTAGGCGTAGATGTTAAAAAATTAGCTGTATTATAGCTTAAATCGCGCAATCCTTTACCCGCGTTTAAAACATCAGAACCAAGAGTTGAAAAAAAACCCGGTTTTTCGGTATTACCCTGTTCAGGAGGAGTATCAGTAAATCCTGCCGGTGGGGGCGGTCCCTGAGTATCCCCAAAACCTTCTGGTACAGCGGGCGATTGAGGGACGCCAGATTGTGCTGCTTCTGGGTGATCAACAGCCCCGCTGCTCACAGGTTGAGGGATTGTTACATCTGGTTCCATATTTTCCTATTTCTGAGCAACGTAAGGTTTACCAGTTGCTAAATCTATCCATTGATGACCATCTGAAACAATCGTGGTATTACCTTTATACTTTATATCAACCGGATGACCACCGCCCGGAAGTGTAATAGCTTGAAGCTTCTGCTGCTTCTGTTGATTAGTTTCTTGTTGTCTCTGTTGTTCGCTCTTTTGATCCCATGAAGTCTCAAATCCGAGTTTCTTCATAAATTGAGTTGTATGTGGGCTAATCAAATTCAATGGCGTTCCATAAAGAGCCATATTCTTATCATTCAACTCATTCAAACGATCATTCATCAATCCTGAAAGAGTTTTGATAGCCCCGAACCCTTGATCCTTACTAAGTGCTTTCGGATTTAATCCTTGTGAAGCATCCTTCATTCTTGATTCAAGAGGTGTTGATCCGGTAATAACCTTTTCAGTTTCAGCAGATAGAGCGTTAGCCACAATCTGCGCCTGTACAATTGGTGTACTACCTGTTTGTTGAGCTAAATTAGTAAGTAACTTATTATATAATTGAACATCGCCATTATTAACCGCCTCTAACAACGGCCCATAATGGTCAAGATGTCTTGCCGCTGTTCCAGCAGCCATAATCGTACCGCCAGCAGTTCCCGGTTTCGTTTGACCAAGTTCTTGAAACCATGCACTACCTTCTCTAAACTTTTCTTTCGTGAACCCCGGATTCAAAAACTTATTAATGAATGTTGCGGCAGTAGCTTCATCCATCTGTCCGGTACCTTTCGTCAATCTCTTTGTAAATTCATCTAATGAATCTCGGTACTGTGAAATTGAAATTAAATCATGAAGATAAGGCACATTCGGCACATTATTCTTCTTTAAATATTCTTCAATTGCAAAAGGATCACGCATACTAGCGGCAGTTTGTGCTTGTTGTAAACCCCAGCCCGGAGGAGTTTCAGTATATGCAAGAACTTTTCGATTTTGTTGATCAGCTAAATCTTGTTTACCCTGTTCAACTTGTTTATCTTTATTAACAATATTTGCTGTATGAATTCTAGTAAACTCGTTTGCAACAGCTAAATCGTGAGGATCAACATGTTGACCTGCGACAGCTTTCGCCTGAATAGATTCGGCTTCATCAGGAGTCATTGCTTTAGATTCTTGTTCTAACTTTGCAACATATGCTTTACCTTGGGCCTGAATTTTCTGATCAAAAGTTTTTAATCCTTCCCCTGTAGGAGTTAATGAATCAAAAAAACCAACTAATCTAGCTCCCGCTGCCTGATTTTTTGCTGATACAGCATCAAGTTTTGTCTGTAATGATGTAGCATTCGCCTGTGAAGACTTGCCAATTGCTCGTTGAAATAAATCAAGATCATTCAACGTAATCTTATTATTTTTAATAGCATCGACCAAATCGACGGGTTTTATCTGATTTTTCTCAGATTCCCCTTCATTCAATGTATTAACAAAATTATTAACCGTATCTTGCGCTGACTTAATAGTGTTGGCCTTAAACAACATTTGTCCGTATGATGTGGCAGGTATTGGTTCTTGAACCCCCTTACCGGCTAATAACGATTTATTAACACCCGGAATTATACCATCATATTTAGCAACTAAATCTTTCACCGTTTGGGTAGGACCATTTTCATCACTCAATTTTGCTGGCGCATTTTTATCAACAAGAATGTAACCGTTATCCCAAGCAGGATGAGCAGAATAACTACCCTCTGGAACTACTTCCCCCTTATTATTAACCCAAACTTGTTTACCAGTTTTAGGGTCACGGCGTTCATAAGTACTAACAGGAACGCGCATCAATTCAAAAACTGAATGCTTTTTAATATCTTCGGCTTCATCCTCAGATAATGGTGCATCAGGACTTCCAAATTTAATTATATCTGCAACATTCGGCAATTCAGACCATTGTTTTACAAGATGATCATAACTTTGAACATAATCTTCATGATACGACTTATCTTTAGTGCCAAGGTCTAATGCAGCATTCATTTGTTGCATATTAAATGAAACTGTAGCCTGTTTACGAGCAAAATCGGCCTGTGCCTGTTGACTCTGTTGTTGATCAGCCTGTTGCCTCTGTTGCATCGTAGTATTAAATCCAGCAGCGGCAGCACGACCGAGATGACCGGGGCCGACTTGACCTAATCCAGAAAATGCACCTGATAATGCAGCTAACGCAATAGACATACCAACATCTTTACGAGTGCGCGGAATTGGCGTTTGTTTCGTAGAACCGTCAGGATTTATTTCAGTCTTATATTGTGGAGGAGATAATACATCAGCAATGCCCTTCACAATGTTCGCGCCCATACTAGCTTTTTGGACAGCCGGATGTACAGGGGGCGGCTGTGGAGTATTCGCCGTTTTAGGCGATACAGCCGGAATATTATTTGTACTTGGTACAGGCGGAACTGGTTGTTGTGTTATTGGCGCAGTTCTATCATTTAACGGGGCATTATCTAGTGTAGCTGGCTGAAAATCGCCCATCATTGGCCCGCTAAAGTTGTTTAGTGTATCTGCCATGTTTATCCGTTCTGTCCGAAGAATCCAACACCTTTACCAAGATTACTCATACCACCAGAAACAACTGATCCCGCGATTCCACCAAGAGCGCCAGTTACGGCCCCGACCCACGAATTATTCTCTTGTGCAATTTGGTTGGCAGTATTGGCAGCAGCATTTCCGCCCGCAGTAGCGGCGTTAGCTGCACCAATTGAAGTACTATAAGTTCCTGTTGCAGCAGATAAATCGCCAGCAGCGGCTAGATAATTTGATCGTCCAGTAGCATAATTAGCCTGTTCGATCTGATTTAATTCACCCGCCGTTTGTCCTGCACCACGAGCAGCAACTTCAGCGTTAATCTGTTCATTCGCGCCCGATGGAACGAAATTACTTCCGCCAGCAGCGGCCTCTTGTTCACGAACATTCTGGGCAGCCGCACTATAAGCTTCACCAGAACTAGTTTCAGCTATTGAATTCAAGTTCTGTAATTCACCAGTTGAAAATCCTTGTTGATTAATTCCAGCAGCAACTATAGGACTCATTGCAGCATAAAGATCATCAAAGACTTTTGATGCTTGGCCGAATTCTTGTTGCGCCTGTTGTGTCAAAGTTTGATAATAGGCTTGTTGCTGAGCCTCTATCTGATTTTGCTGCGATGAAGCGCCACAAAGGGATGAAATCGGCCCGGAATAAAAATAGCCCTCATGTTCAATAACTTTACCTGATAAATCCCATGTTATTCTAGTCGTTATAAACATGCATTCCTTAAAGACTTCCATTCAATCGGGGCTGAAATAGTCTTTGACTACGAAAATTATTCTCAGTATAAAAATTTACAACACTATCAGTAAATGTACTTGTTGAAGGTAATGGCCCACGATAGAAAGCAATTACGGGGTTTATAGGCATCGGCCCGGTTAACGAGCCGTGCCTCATAGTTGATACTGTCATGCCCAAATTTTCAACTTGTTCGGGCGTTAAAAAACGTTCCATATTTCCTTAATTATCGTATTCAGTTGCGCCTATGATAGTTGCTGATAGTACGGTGTTAGCCGCGTTTTCAGCGGGGAATCCAATAGTGAACTGAAGATGACGACAAATAGCGTTAGCAGTAGTATCTTCTGACATAAAGAATCTGTCAGCGAAGACTGTATTCGATTGACTTGCCGAATATGGATCATACTTGTAATTAGTATAAACATTCGGGTTTACATTATTAATTTCATCGAAATAGACAGTCAAAGTTGGATGACTACCGACAGCAATTGAGTCAACAGTAATCGCTTGAACCATCGCTATTTCGCCCGGATGTGCCAATATGACACTTCCAAACGTAGCAAACCACGAATATGTTGCATTATTATCAAGGTTGACAGTTGTATCCCTTTGTAAGATTGGGCCGCTAACGCCCGGAGCTACTAACAACTTATGTATGCCCGGTGTTACTTCAATATTCTGCACGGCGGAAACTCCACCAGCAATCTCTGCAAATGGACTCCAAACCATATTACCAGCATCAGGAGATGTACTTGGCATCATTCTAAACCAGCCGGTTTTACCATCTGAAAGAAATAGACCATAATCATCACTGTTGACATACCATGACAAATAAGTGTTTGCTGGATTAAAATCAACATTCGTTCCATCTGGAAGATTGAACGGGGCAATCAGTTTATTAGCAATTGCCGTGCTCATCCAACGTAATCCGCTAGATGAAATACTTACAAGATTACGGTCAGTTGTATAAATATATGTTGTTCCACCATCAATTGCCAAATTGTCATAACTACCGAGAGAAATTCCCTCAGCAAAGATAACAGGCACAAATGTAGTAAATCCAGAAAATGAACCGACAGGGGCGACACCGTTACCAGTGACCACTTGTACACCAGAAGACGTATAGACCATCAATCCTTGAGACGATGAAACCATACGTACAACTGTTGCCGGAAAATCCATAAAATTAGACGGCGGAAATGCCGTAAACGGGTTTCCACCATTTAACACATCCGGTCCAGCACTTGCATAAACCGTGTTACCGATTGATCCCCAAAGTCGGCCAAGATAATAAACCAAATTCGTTATAGCCGAAGGTGGAGTAGTATTAACTCCTATAGTATCCGCAATAATCTGATTATTCATCGTGCTATTAGGATCAGGTGGATCATTAGTTGTGTCAACAAAATTCCATGCTAATCCTGAACCTATAATTGGATTAATCATTGCTGGGATATCAGCAATCCAGAAAAGGTCGGCCCCCGGCAATGCAACGTTAGTTGCTTGCTGAGTACTGCGGTATATTCTTATTGTATCTACGCCATCAAGGAACATATTATTAGGATCACCTTGACCACTAATAGAAATGAATGATCCCGGAGCACGAATAATAGGAACAGATAGCGGACTTGCCGATGAAATATCAGGAGTGCTTGAACTTAAAAATGCATATGCATAAGTCCAATATCCAGTATTAGCAGCAGAACCGGCAGAACCGGCGCTAATCCAGTTCGCTCCACCATCAACCGTCGTTACCCCACTTGAACCAGCACCTGAAGGCCATGTTGGATGAGTAGAACCACTTAAACCGGCCAACGCGATAACTTCAAAATTACCAGCACCACCGCCCGAAGATACAGCATCATTCAATGGGGCCGAAACAAAATTAACAATAGCAAGACTACCAAAAATTGATACTAATGTTGTATTACCAATAACACCAAACGTAAATGTTGAAGTTGTTACTGAAGGCGAAGATGAGGTTGCTCCTCGTTTTATTTGAAGACCAACAAATGCCCAAGTTACCCCACCATCCACATAGGTGCCTGATAACGGCCAAGAAATTGAATTTGTTGCTGTTGATGATGTAGTTCCGGCAATAGTACATTGAAAAAATGCTGAATATGTAACGGTGCTATAAATCGGAGTTGCAGGAGCTACTGTATGCCCCGGAGTATCGCTATTCTGTGATGTATTATACCCACTAATGAACGTTTTCGTCCATGTTATTAATGTAATTGCTCCCACAGCATAAGCAGTAGAAACGGCGCGAGTTGCTGAAGTACTTCCACTTGCTCCTGAAGCAATGCATGTCCACACAGCGGACCCGTCATTAGTTGTTACACCAACTGTCGTCGCAAACACTGGCGGTGCCCCCGCTGTAGTTCCAGCAGTTGTTAACTGTTGAACAGTCGTACCAGTTGAATCATAAATCACCTGTCCGGGGAAATAATAAGTACTTGCAGCCCACGGATTTCCCGTTGGCGGTGCGGGCGTATTAGTCACAACGGGAGAAGTTGTAGGAGCTACAATACCGATGTTACGTACCGCGTGGCCGTTATACTGCCAAATTGTATTACCGTCAAACGTTAGCCCCTGATATGATGTACTCCAAGCCGGTTGTGTTGTTCCAGTAGAACCAACATTATTAGTACCTAAAACATAAGTAGCGCCGGTTAATGAACTGGTTCCAATTGGAACAGTATTGTTTATTAAAAATGTGAAAGTATTTACACCAGTGGCCGTTACTGTTTGCGTTGTACCATTTAAAAATGTAAATGGATAATAATTGATATTGACTAAAGTAACTTTACTACTAACAACAACAGGAATGGTCCCTGTATATGTTATTTGAACTGAATATTGAGGGACAGCCGATGAAATCGTAATACTGGTAATAGCGGCGGCAGCGCCCAAATTCTTTTGGACATTACCATTACTGTCAGTAATTCCAGTGCCAATTTGAAAAATAGTATTGGCTGTCCATGAACTAATGAAACTCAATAATTGACTTGGATTGTATTGATCGGCAAAAAATGTTGTATCACCAATTGCTTGAAATGTTACCTTTGTTGAATATGGGGCAGCAACTAATGTATCAACGCCATGAGTTTTAGTAAATACAGCTTGGAAAAGAACCCCACCGGACACATTTTCAAGACCCAAAACAGTAACAACTTCGGCACTAGCTCCGACATCAATATTCAACTTCTGTCCGACAAACATATTATTAATACTACCAACTAAAACAAAAATTGGAGTATTCAAAGTTGTAATATTAACTAACGTTCCAGTTTGTACTAATTGGGCACGATTATAAATAACATTATTTCCCCCGCCAGTAATATCGGTAATCTGTGAACTTGATGAAGTTAATACACGCTGATAAGAATTAGCATTATTGCCAAAAACGGGGAACGAATAAAAACGTTGTTGCGGGCCGAAAGTATTAGAATCAAAGATTGAATTGCCCGCACGACGAGTTAATTCTGACTTCGTATTCAGTTCACAATTTAACCCATCGTAGAGAGCATCATTCAACGCTCCATAAAATTTTTCTTGTAAAACAGGAAGTGAAGCATCACGGAGCGGATTACGGTTCGGCCAATACCCAGAAATGAAGCGGTTTACCCAAATAGGAGCATACTTACGCGCTTTCTGTTTCTGTGATTGAGAACCGGCCATTGCCGTTTGGTTTGGCATTTATTCACTCTATGAAATATCTTAACTCGTTACCTTCAACATCTTCAAACTTCAAACTTTGCTTACAAAATCGACGTAATAACGGATTCGTAGTGTTAAACACTAGTTCCTGAAATCCAGCAGACTTACATTGATTAACAAAAGAAGCGAAGTTATCAATTAACATTTTACGATTACGTTCATAATCATAATTATTCAAAAACTGTATATCAACCCGAAGGGACTTCGCGCCACGAATAAATAAAACCGGCCCTTGTTCGTCCTCATAACACTTAGTAAAAGTGCCCGTTTTGAAATAAAAATCGGCCTTCGTAGTCTGATGATACTGATCTGAGGCGAGACTTAGCTCTAATAAACTACGGTCATCTTCTGTTATCCAACGGTCCATTATGTCCCCCGCGCTTGCCCACCTTGCTGTGTTCTGATAGTTTTTTCTATAGGCGAACCTGTCACATACTGCCAATTCTGAAGAAAAATATTGACCTCTGTGTCAGTTAATCCTTCGCTTGCGGCTAAAAGATGAGCAACAAACTTTTGATTTGCGAAAGCAAAACGAGGATCATCAGCGTACATATACATCATCGCAAGAAATCCCCAATTATAAATATGCGAATATTCATCAGGAATGGGCGACCACGTTTGATTAACGCTTGTAAATAGACCCGGTTTTTGTTGAATTGTAATTGCTACAGGATATGTCTTATCGGGTGTTTGCATCAACCTGAAAGTCATGTTACCGAGACTGTCATTCAATTGAGCAGAAATGAAACGGGAACGAGATTGCTTCGATTCTAAACCGAGAACCGTCTTACTCTCCATTTCAATCCAAGCGGGCGATGTCAACGTGACATCTTGAATGCTTGAAGTTTCAATCCACGCGAGAGAATAGGTTGATGATGTCTTTGTTGGAATCAAGCCTTGATTAGTCCATACCGCCGTTCCATCAGTTGTAGTTCCACCCGGAGTCGCATTAAATGAAGGAATAGAAGTTGTTGTAGTTCCGGCTGTAGTCACCTTCTGACTATATCCGGCAGCATCAACTAAATACGTGCCGACTGTAACAGGTAATGAAGCAGACCAATTGATGACAAGATAATCCTGTTGCCCGATTGTAGATATAAACCCCGTAACAACACGGTTCCAGCGCCAAGAAAAAGGAGCACCAACAATTGTCTGAAGGACAGTATTAGCACTAGTCATAGCAGGTTCTAGATAAGTACCATTAGCAAAACTACGACCGAAATTAAAGGTTTTCGCCCATTCGAGCGTGTTGAGTAATAATATACTAGAACTTGCCATATTTCCTTATAATTCAACTTCAGTTGTTCGATGAGCACTATCAATTACAAGTGTTCGTTTAATTCTTATAGTCGAGTGCTTATCAAATATTTTATCCATTAACCCATAGCCTGCCGGATTCCAACCATCGCCATTATTTTGCCATAGCAGACCACCAATCAACATAAAAGTTGTTTGACTATCTGAACAACAAGCAAAAGTAGTGCGTGACCTTATTTCAGAAGCTAAAACTGAATCAATCATAAACTCTCCTAGTTCTGATGGGCACCCGGATGTCCATCACCGGCCATCGGCGCATCGGGATAACCAATCATAATACGATTATCGCCATGACGCTTTGCTCCGGCGCGAGTACCTTTAAATGGGCCTAGACAATGACCTTCTGGATAATCGGGTTGAACACCACCCTTACGTAAACGACCTAAACCGGCCTTTTTTCCAAACTGTTCTGGATATTCAGGCTTAGTATCTGCCGGTGGAGTTCCACCAGACATGTGTGATTCTTTACTTTTCATTTTCTTTTTCATAATTTTCCTTATACTACATACGGATAACCGATTGTAGGAAACCACTGATAGCATCCAACCCCAGAATCCATTATAGAATTTGAGGGATAAAATCCCATATCGTCAGTTTCACGTTGACCGCTCAAAACTGAACGATTTAACGAGTCGAGCCAAAGACGCCACTCATCAGCAAACTTTGCTCGAACCTTGGGATCAGGACTACGACGATAACATTGAGCAAAAAATCCTTGCTTAAAGTATGTCGCATAATCGTCAGGAACAGGATCAAGTGTCTGAGTTAAACTTGTAAACTGAACTGCCCTTGCTTGACAAACGGGTTGAATTAACCATACACACCCTGTTTGAGAAGGAATCGGATTTAATCTGAATCCCTGCCCCTTCGGATTGATTGCCGTCCATACGACTGTTCCATCTGTCACTGTAGTTGCCACAGTTGACGGACTGTTATAAGTCGGATAAACCGGTGTAGTCGGCCAAGTTGGTTGAACAGTTCCACAAGTACCAAATGTCGTTACCACCCAAAGATTACCATTAGGATCAGTAATATTCGTGGTAGCATTTATCGGCCCACTTGGAGACGCGCCGATCGGATTTGTATATATTACGCCGGGGCCGGGATTCTGTAATCCTGTTATATTACCGAAGATAGAAGTTGTTTCACCGGAAGGATTTCCAGCAGTCGGCCCGAAGGGGTGTAATCCCCAAACTCCTGTCGATAATGTATCATTCTGCATCCAACAGATTTTACCGGGATAACCATATTGCCAATATGTAACAAGAAGATCACGATGAACTTCAAGTTGAACTTTCTGCTTAATAACCTGAGTCTGATTAATATTTGTAGCCCAAGCCGATTCAATCCACGCAAGATTTACGATATTCGTTAAATAATCTTGCTGATAACTAATCGTTGGAAATGGCGCGACATTGATACGATTCCATTTATGATTTAACGGCTGACCTTGTGCTCCACCGAGGATCATCGCGGCCATCACATCATTAGCGATAGAAATAGCCGGGGCATCAGAAAACCCGCCTGTAGCCAAAGCGGGCGCTAAATCCCCCATTGAATTTGCATCATCAACAAGCTGATTTAATTTAACGCTACTGTTGCTGCTCATTTAACTCCTAAGTCTTGTCGGTATCTTTCGTTGCTTCACGAAATACTTGACCGCCGTCTGAGAATTTGAACTGGTATGATCCTGACATCGAATTCCTTGTAGGAAACTTTAGCGCGATAGCGTATTCAGCTTTAGCTTGAGCGAACTTCTCTGCATCAAACTTGCCATCTTTAGAGGCAACTTCTCTTCCTCGCGCATCAAAATAGAAAGATGACTCGACAGGTGGTTTCCACCACTTACCACAACGAAGACAACGGACCCAAACATCACTGTTAAGAAATTGATGCTTTAGCACTGCATATTGAGGATCATCGCCTTGTCCAGACGCAAATCCTTCTAACCCGTTACCACCCTTACGGTGGTTACACTGTTCTTGAACAGCACGGCGTTGAGCTAGGTTATTATCTAATACCTGACCGTTCGCCCTCGTCCTTTGTTCACGATTATCGCGCTTCATCTGACGATCATCAACGCGATCACGTATATCTAACAACTCTAATTTCTTAGCTTCAATTTCTAATCGCTTAAACTCTAACTCCATATCTTCAAGCGATTGTTTCTTCTGTACCGGTGTAACTGCTTCTGTCATAATTCCTCCTATAATCCGTACTGATCACATTCATCTATTAACTTAGTCAAACGATCAATCAATAGTCTGGCCGCTTCCTTCGTTTCAATGTTGTACTTAAATTCAAAATAAACTAAAGGATCATCTAATTGATAACCATTCATCAATTTCTTTCTAATGACACCTTTATAATCCTTCTTTAAATCACCTAGATCAAATCCCCAACCACTCATACTCCTCCTATACCGCTTTCGCATAATGATTACGAATCTCAAATAACGTACTACAATACCTCTCTGATGCCGGTCCTTGTGCCCGACCAAATACTCGGTCTACATCCTTCTCGTTCAATATACCCTTCAATATCATCTGAAGGCAACAGGTTCTCCACCCACGATATTTAGAATCTAACGGCACGCCATATTTATCAAATCGAACGATTTCATACTCCGGCATGAATCCCTTCATTGCCCAACAAGCAACTTCCGGTTCAAAGTTCTTTCTTTGAACTATCAGAGTTAACTTGTCTTTGTGAGGATGAATTCGATACCACGCATTCAGCTTGAATTCTTTCCGAAGTATATTCAAAAATTTTGAGGAGTGTATGATCTTACCGATTCGTGCGCCTTCATCACGATATTCATCAGGTGTTAAAAATTGGTACTGTCTAGCTAATTGTTGGTTTTCTTCTTCCCAACGGGCCAATTCTTCAGCATTTTGCTCTGACGTTTTAGTATGTCTCTTCTTACTATATTCGTTAACTTCTTCTTCTAACCGTTGATCTAACTTCTCGTCTAGAGAATAAGTTTCCCACGGTGCTCGATTATCTTTTACTGTATCCAAGAATGCTCCCTCCCGTTAGGCTCCGAGAGGGAACCTTCACACGAAATAAAAATCGAGACAGCGGATCAGGCCGCTTCCTCTTTACCGGATAGTTACGATTGGCCTTCTCTCCCTACCCCATAATCATTTTTCCAGTAATCCGACCTTCCGAATGATTACGCCGAATTTCCAAACCCATCAGCCTGACTTATCGCTTTTTCATGTTCTACTTCCATGTCGATCAGTAACAATCTCTTTAAAGCAAGGGATTCTCTGAACGCGGCCCGTCTTCCTTGTTGAGCCTTCGCCAATTCATGCGATAATTCGTCTATTACTTCTGTCAATAATTGACAGCGTACACACTCCTCCATAACTCCTCCTAACTCTCTTTAGTTAATTGTCGAGCCTGATTAACATCTACAGTCATTTGGATTGATGCAGATGCTTGGTTATTGGTAGGAAATTTTAATGCAACTTCATAATCAGTATCGCCCGGCTTCCACTTTTTACCACAATTCGGACATATAACCCAAGTATCTCCCCGAAAGAATGTATGTTTAATTATCGAATAATTATTATATTTTGAACCAGAAACAGTAACATCAGTATGTAAATCGCCACGATTATCAATGTAACTGTTAATAACGTGTCCCTTACGATGATTACATTCTTTTTGTCTCTTATTCCTAAAATCCTTTTCTTTATTTAGAGTCTCGCCCCTCTTTACAAACCCGACTATTTGATTGGCTTTCTGTAATTCAGAAACCAATCGTTCCGCCTCTTTTATCTCCATTTATCCTCCAAAATCGGCCCAAAGAAAAAGGGACGGATTTAGTCCGTCCCACTTATCTCTTCAATCTTTATACAAGCTAACCGATCACATTCTTTATCATTGCAATCCCATTTTTTATGTTTCTCACAACGTATAATATGAGATACTAAAACTGTACACCAATCTATGTACTCTTCTCCATTTTCATCAACCGGCATTGTTCCTCTAAATTTTTTACTTGCTCCTCTAACATTCTTACATATTTTAACGAAGTGTGCCGATTATTTGCCTGTTCTTTATAAGTTGACCACTTTACATTACCTTTTTCATAATGCCCGTCGTTATTAATGCGGTCTAGCGAATGGTTTATTGAGGGACGTGGCCCAACTTCAAAAAAAAACTCTTCAAAACTGGTAAAATTAAATTTTATACCACGAGCACCATAGCGACCGTATGCCTGTGCTTTTGGGCTATTACAACGCCGTTTTGCATTTATATAAGCAAAATATTCAACAGTCGGTTTACCGCCTACTGTTGCACCGTGCGTTTTATTTGCGCGGCCTACTTTTTGCCGTAGACATCCACAGCTTTTGGTACTTCGATTACGAAGACTCTTACGAATAGTTCTTATTGTGCCGCCGCATTCACAATCACATAACCAAGCAGTACGAGTACCTATTTTACCGTCTTTGCAACGAACTTTTAATTTTGAAAATACTTGACCAGCTAAATCATATATCAACATAAGGACAGTATATCATATATACCGCCTTATGTCAATATAATATTTTGCCACTTATCAACTAATTAACATTGGATTATTAAGTCCTTTATTTTCATTAACTTATGGCCGATGCTGAATCAATTTCGCGGATACGACTTACTTGTTACTCACCTTTCGGCGGGATTAGTCATTTCTGCTAACCTCTAGTGTTTACTTATTAACAACTAGAACGGACTATCGCATCACGTTTCCGTGTTTACTCGCTTAGTCTCTCAGGCTGCCTTTCGGCTTGCCCCTTGTTGGCATTTCAGCGTTCAAGTCAATCAGAGTAAATTTAACAACCACCGTGTATCCATTTTACTAGTACAATTTTAATGGTTGTATCTGGGCCAAGGCTCGTCGTAAAATGCACGCGATAACTTGTCCCTAACTTCTTAGTCCAGATAATCCGGCCAGACAATTATAAAGCCGGGAATCAAACCTTCAGGGTCCGCAACGCTAGGTTCAGCGTTTTGAACGATGTTACATTTGCGAATTGTTACTGTTTTCACAGGATAGAACATTTCTGTCTATCTCTAGTACTTTTATTTGCACTAGACCGGACTATTACATCTCATTTCTGAGTCTCTTTGTTTAGTCTCTCACGCTGCACGATTTCTCTGCTTGCGCCTCGTTGCCATTTCAGGGTTCGAGTCAATTAAAAAAGATTTAAAGAACACCAATATAAATGTTCTGCCATTCTCCGTCACCATAACCTACGTCGCCTTGTGCGCCAAGGTTGATAGCGAAGATTCCATCACGCCCGAAAATATAAGTACGTAACGCAGTCAATCCAGTTACAGACTTATAGTTAGATGTGGTAGTAACTTGATTAGACTGGAAGAAATGAACGCCCGATGCGGGAAGTTCAATGACTTCTGTCAAATCAACAGAGACTAACTCATCCATTCGTGCTTGACCTACGGGAGTGTGCTTCAAGATGTCGATTGGGCTGTCATTTGAATTGTCAGCCAATACATCACCCAAAGCGAACGGATGGATCACGCCCGCGAAAGCCTTTGAAGCTTCATCAAAAGGACGCACAGAACGGCCAGCTAGTGACTGAACTGAATTCCTGATTTGAGATAGACTCAAAGTTGTAAAACTAGTAGTACTTGTTGCAGCAAGACTTGTCAATACAGAACTATCAACAGAGTTTGCTCCGTCAGCAGTTGCACGAACAAGTGCGCTCAATGACTCACCAAGACGATAAGACATCTCTCTCGCAACATTTTCTACAGTATTGTCGATTGCAGTTGCAAGAGACAAACTAGAGAACGATGCGTAATCAGCGTATTCGCCAATCGTTGCTGTCGTAGTTAGGACAGATACTTGAATACCCGCGCCCACTGTACCTTGTGCAGTCTGACTAGTATTACCAGCCAAAGGCACGTACATGAACATCTGGTATTGGTTACCAGACTTCATAGGCAAATCCAAACGTTCTGCACAAGCAACGAAAGGAGTCTGAGCCTTCAAATTCTCCCTAAACTTTTTATCATAGTACTTTACAGTCGATTGAGGTAAATTTGACTGTACATTACTTGATGGAGAAAAAGACATATTTTTCCTTAACAAATGGCCCGATCTTCAAAATAATTTTGATAGTCAGGGACTCACTTGACTTCACTGCGATCAACCTATCCGGTAATCCGACCGGAATCAATTATCTTTGACTAAAGTAAATCAAAGTTACCTCACGCACTCGGGATAGTACCTTATAATCCGATAAGATACTTTCAAATCTTTTTACAGCCCGCCCAATGATATGAATTCTCTCCTAAAGCCATATCAATTAAATACCATTTACCATTCCTTCCCTTAGCAAAATCTATTGACCAATAACCATCAACCGCCCAACTAACCTTCTCAGCATAGTTAACTAATATACTTTCAGAATCATCTTCTTGATTTAATATTTCAAGTTTTTGTTTCCAATTAATATCATCAACCATTCGTGCTGGATGATTATTAAATGCTGTGACAGGCCAATAGGGATGATGACAAATAACTTTACCATCTTTAACAAAATAACGTCGTTCCTTAGTAATCGGCATATTACCAATAAATGCCCGAAATGACGATTCTAAATCAAGAAACTCACGAATAACCAATGCTTTTGGTTCAATACCCAACATTCGCCAACGAACATTATTCTCATCAACTTTAGCAAACCGTTGTATAAGAACATTCATTCGGTCAACAAAACAAGATTGATTCCAATCATGCTTACCTGAACAAAGATCGGTACGTATAAAAACAGGCAAACCAATAAGGTTGACCCGTTCTTCTAATCGGTCTGAAGATGTAAAATCTTGTGAACCAAACTCAACAATTTCAGTTCTAGGAACTGGTATGCCTAAATCTTTAATCTTAGGCCACCAATACAACATGCTATTCTGATTAATCATCCTCACTCCTAAAAATATTTAACCATTTTAAGGGCCGGTTTATCTCCATAAACGCCCTTCATAACTCGAACAACACGATAACCAAGATCAAAATATAATTTCTGGGCCGGGTTATCGTCTGCCACATAAAGACATATATGGCTATAACCTAAATTCTTATAATGCTCCTCAACCTTATTAATCAACCTTGTAGCGATACCTTTATTTTGCCAATCAAGTCTGACCACAACGGTCCAAATCCACGGCGATCCTTCATCTACAAACGAAGTTATGAAACCACAATTAATGTTTTCATTATTGTATATAAAAGTTTTATCCTTCTCAACAGCATCAGCAAATTGAGAAAACCCGGATATAGGCGACCTTAAATTCAATTCAGGAAGGTAGTTTTTATAACAATTCCATAACCACTGCATATCCCCAGATTGATACTCTCTAATCACGCGCTACCTTCTTGGTATACAATTCATCGACCGCTTTTGCAAAATTCTTATCATGCAATAGACGATCTTTATATTCTGCTGAAGGCATTCTTTCAATATCACGAATTGTCAATGTCGTTTTCACTGGAGGAGTGCCCGCATCTGATGCTAATTCACGAGTCAATCCTGAAGGCGCGACTCTAGCTGCTGATACTGGCGGAACAGGTGGTGTAACAGGTATAACCGGCGCGACTTCAACAGGTGGAACTGAATGAATAGCAGGAGTAGGAATAATCTCTTTAACTGGCGCTTCAATAATCAGTCCCTCCGCTTTCAAAGTGTCATAAGCAAGTTGAAAATTCTCACGAACTGGATGAAGTTCATTTTTCACCATCCAAGCCGTGATCGTCTTGAAATTATCTACACAAACGAAGTAATCAGGATTTGCCATTGAAAACGCTTCAGCTTCCTGACGCGCTTCAATATTAGCTAACCTCTGTTCCTGACTATTGATACGGTTGCGAATCTCTTCAGGTTTAGCGCCGAGTTGCGCTTCTACAATCCTGTTATTAACATCATCAAATTTTTCTGGGTCAAGAATGTCTCTTGCGAATTGCGCCTTTTCTTCCAGCGTCAATTCTCTCGGTTGAAGAATTTGATTATTTCTAATCTTAGCCGCATCATTCGGCAACTCTTCTCGCTCAAATTCACCAAGACGTAAACTCCTCTTCAAATTACGATTCAATTGAATTAAGTTCTTATTAGCTTCAGCAACCTTATCAAGCACTTCTTGAGCAGTCGCGCCCTTGAAAACTTGCTCCGCACCTAATTTCCGGCCAAGACTATCGACCGGCTGATAACGATAAACAAATTCCTTCGTCTCTATTACATTCTCTTCTATTTGATTTTCCATTACTCCTCCTCAACATAATTCTGTAAATCTAGTACGCCATCGGTGACATCAAATGGACGATCCCCCGGTTTTGGTGTTCCTGTATAAATTGCAATTTCAGCTTCAATTGTATTCAATACACCTTCATAAAATTTAGCCGCCGCTGATGCTAAATTATGGGCTATTAAAACGTCTTCCGGTTTCTTTGCGTTCAATAAAGCTGTGTTAAATTTGATCAACTCATTTTTCATAATCAAACAAATGAGTTGAAAACCTTCAGTACTTTGGAACGCACTCAATTGAGCACGTTCCACCTGTGTTAATTCCATTTCTCCTCCCAGAGTTAAACTACTTCAGGACCAGATTGTAAACCGGTGACATCACTTGCTTCGCCGGTCACTGCCTCGTTCATACTATCATGCCTAAATGCTTCGCGCACGATGTCACGTTTTATGCGATTGTCGTTTGCTTGGTCTTCCAACTGAGCCTTAGCTTCAAATTTTTGTTGGTTACTTTGCGCCTGAACATTAGCCTGTGATTGCTGTTGCGCGGCCTGAGACTTCTCCTGCATCCTTTGCTTCATCTCAGGTGTCAAAGGTTTAATAATATCCTGACGATTCTTCCATTCGCTCGCTTCCATCCACATATTGAGGATCGGTTTGAAGTCGATATACTCACCATTGATTTCAGCAAGATTCTGTTGAATTGTCGGATTCTCAAAAATCTGAGTAATCAGTGTTAATGACTGCGCCATTTGACGCTTCGCTGAAAGGCTCGCCCCCGCTAGTACTTCATATTCTATAACAGCATCATGAAACTCTTGCATGTCTACTCGGAAGGCAGAGCCTAGCTCCTTACCAAGAACATCCATAATCTCTCGATCTGTCATGTACTCGAAGACTAATTTATCAAGAATATAAAGAAACGGTTTGAATACTTGCTCAATGAAATTATCAAGCGGCCCGTCTAACCTCGTAGCCGAAGCACCGGCCAATGTTGATGCCCCTGTTGCAGTCCTGCCCATAGAACTACGCGGTCCTGCTGAACTTCCTTGAACTAACTGTGCATCAGCGCCCGAACTTGATTCAGTCGCTCGCTGTGATTCAGCTAAAGCGTTCCATACTTCGCCCGGAACCTTCGGCGTCTCTAACAATTTGTATGCTTTATCAATTTCCCCATCAACTGTTAATATCCTGCCTAAACCGGAACGTAACATCTGGGTTGGCGAATTTGCATTACGATTACGAAGATAAACCGGGTTAACGCCAAGAGACAACATCTTCAAAATAGCGTTAATTGTGCCTTGATCAACACGTTGATTCTGACCTACTATTAAGCCGAGTCCCATTCCATAAAATGCCTTTGGACGATTCCAATTATTAGCAGATAAGAACGGAATTTCATGAAACTCATTGTCACCCCTGTAAATAACCTTCTTACGGTTAAGTACTAGTATCTTCCTCTTCTTATCCCAATATTCAATAACTTCTAATTTTTTAAACAATGCATCAGGACTAACAGAGATATTTATATCTTGCGCGTGATGCACGATTCCTGTTGTATAAGTCTGTTGATCAGACATCAACTTCGGGGCCGCGTTTTCGGCCATCGGCGGAAGCCAACAGTCCATCATATCGGGCGGAAATTCCCACCCATCCATCAACTTACCTTCGGCATCAGTAACCGATTCTTTCAAATCGTTCATTTGATACCAGTCCATATAGCGCACATCACAGACGAAATCTGCGAAACGAATGTCGCCTACAGGAGTATGTGGATCAACTAGAACTTGCTGAAGTGAACGCCACTCAAAGAACGGATGACAAATTGTTTTCTCTTCAATCGTAATCTGTGGCTTTTCATCAGTGACAACTTGCTCAGTTGACGGTCCTGTTACAGTTCCAGTAGGAATGTCTGCGACAGTTGCTTTCCTTTTTTTAATCTGAATCTTCTTGTATTCTTTGCCCCACTTCCAGATGCCCGTTCCAAGGAACGTCATTTGTTCTAATCCCCATTTCGTTTCTCTCTTGAAATTACATTGATCAAGAAGGTATGAGAATAGAGCCGTCTTCGCATCTACGACAGTCTGGGACGTGCCCGGACGTGGGCGAAGAATCATCGGAGGATCATCATAAAACAACCCTTTATACAACTGTGGAACAATCGCATTACAAACCTGTGCAACGGTAAATCTTTGCACGTTAGGAGATAATATATATGTGTTCTCCCAAACTTCCATCGGTCGCGGACTCTGGAAAAGTAAATCCGAATCGCGCCACATCAATCCCCACTGTTTTGATGCAATAAATGATTCAGCGGCAACGGCAGATTGACAAACTAGTGCAAGATCGGCAGCTTTAGTTTTTAATGAACCATCCGAATTGTAATCCTCTTTTACAAGTGAAGCATTCGGATTACCGTCTGCCACTAAAAACTCTGCCATAATTTATCCTAACAAACCGGCTTCCTCGAAAGGGTCAATATCTCGAAATGATTCCTGTTGTTGATTCTCTTGTTGAAAGACTGTAACTGGATTGTCTTCAATCGCGTAATTATTATTAAATTTGCTAAACTGCCCGAGTCCGTAAATCAAATCATGTCTCAATTTTGATCTTTGATCAGCAACGAATTGCGTGCTGACCATTCCGGCCCGAGAATCCATATCGGCATACCCGCCGAACTGATCGACAAGTATTGACAATGCAGAAACAACATCATCGTGTGTACTTGATGCGGTTCCAAAATTCTCTAATTCTTTATATAATTCTTCTAATCCAGCACATGAATTAGAGAAGAACATCCTCTCATCACCAAGTAACCTAACGACCGGCTTCGCTTTCAATTCCTTCGATTTCGCCTTCGTACCAGTTCCAAGTGAAACATATTCGACTGGAATACTAATTTGAAGAGTATCCATCTCTCTCTTCAATTCTCGACTGAACCAACGAACACCGACCGAATCTTCAATCGCTATTCTCTTCGGTTTCCACTTATGCCCGGTTGTAGCAATGACCTTCGGAAGTTCATATTCATTGAATTTTCCACGAAGTACATCTATAATATAAAATATCCCGCCATAAATAATAGCAGTTACCATCACTGTATAATCGGCCCAACTCTTAACAGAATATGCCGTATCAACGGCAGAAATAATCAATCCCGTTTGTGGAAGATAAGTTGCTGGAATAGTCCTTCTGATCAACAATTCCCGAGGAAACTTTACTTGATGTACTTTCCTTGGATTGTTCTCATATTTGATAGCAAATCCTTCAGCATTCTTTTTCTTTTCACGAATAAGAAATTCATAAGGAAGACGGTCAGGAAACCAAAGAATCCAATCTTCTTTCTTCATTTCCTCTTCAATCTTGCCGGCCTTCTTTGCTTCTTCAGTCGGCCACCATGCCGAACGAAGATAAATCTTCATCGTTACTTCACTGTTAAAATAACCATCCCAGACAGAACCAAGAACTTTATGCTTCAATCCTTCTTCTTCAGCGAAACGTTCTTCATTCTTGATACTCAATCCATAGACATCGCTTTCGTCGTACCACGTACCTATAAGATCAAAGAAGCCGAAGGGATGCAACATAGCTCGATTAACATCAACCTGACGGTTAACTGCCTCAAGACGTGTAATAGTTAAACTGTTTTCATTTGTTACGACATCATCCAACTTCATAATGCCGAAGTGCCATCCTGACAAGTTCTGTTCAATAGATGCCGCCATCACTGACGGCTCTTTATCAAGTAACAAACTGGCCGGGTCTTGAAATTCAGTATCACGGCATTCGTTAGGCGTTACAGTATGTTCAGCAAATAGAACTTGAAAAATACTTCTCGTATTATCCATGAACTTCTTAGGACCATACTTAGGATGATCTTTTGCATCACGCCCGATTTCTTCAAGCGTGAAATGACTAGCTAACTCGCCAACGAAATCTTTAGCCAACGCATACACGCCAGTCAATACAAGAACTGTAGTTTCAGGAAAGCATATAAGCCACTGTACAATGTCAGCAATATCAATTGACGACTTAAACCCGCCGCGAGGTACTAAAAGAAGGCGATCCTTCAATCCAACATAAGCTTTTGCGAAATCTTCAAATGTCTTGAAGGTTGGGTCTTTAGAAACGAAAAAAGCATTGCATACATCTTGATGCGTTTTTTCATCTACTTTGTTGTAACGTTCAAGAAGGTGACAAAGGAAAAACAGGTTTGTCTGGGCGAGAAAACGCAGATAGTGCAATTCTTCTAAACTAGGTTCAATATTTTCTTCACGGCACCGTTTAGACCAAGATGTGATCACCCCCTCAGCCTGACTTATCGGGAGACGCATGAAACTTTTCTTAGCTAACTCCCGAATTTGCTTATCAGTTTTATCTTTATGTTGAAAGTGCTCGTTTGTAAGACACGATTCTGCCAACTTTCTTAATGTACTGATCAGCAATTCTCCCCCTAAAAATCATACCAATGATGTTCTGGTATTCCTAAAAATCTGAACCAATTTTTCAAACCTAATTCATTATGTCGCTTCAATGAGTGAAATCCTTCATTCTTCAGCTTCTCACTCAACAGAATCTCTTCACCGAGATGCGCGACCGCGACGGCACTATCAGGATTAACTTTCCAATTCTCAGGTGCCCAATAAATAGCGGGACTCACAACAGAGGGGACACCGACTGAAATACCATCAGCAGTAACCATATTGAATGATTCAGTGTATGAAACCTGAATCAATAAATCCATGTTTGACACGCGCTTAATAAACTTATCCCACAATTCCCAATCATGACGAACAAGGGTAAATCCTTCAATTCCATCAGTCATCTGCTTAATTGCAGGAGCTACACGACCTTGATCACCTTCGCCGCCCGTTGACATATGAAATTCAACCGGAACATTCAATTCTTTTTGAATTACAACGGCAGCGGCAGCGGCAGTCATGAAATTCTTCTCAGGACGAACCGCACCAAACGCACCAATTTTTAAAGGATCGCCGTCCCATGCAGGACGTTTATTATGCCTTTCTAACGGATATAAATTAGGAAGTAATACAACTTCTTGACCATAAGCGAGTTCAAGCCATTCTACAAAGAAAGGCGAGTTACCGGCCACTTGCAAATTACTAAACTCATTCATCAACTTCAAATATTCACGAAGTAATTCAACAGCACCGGGATCGGCCTGAAGAAAACCTACATTTGAATGTGATTCAATACAGAATTGAATATCAGGGTATGCCGTTAAGATTGCACGAAGATCAAAAACACTCAACCAAGGGGCCGCAATTACTACATGCGTTAATTTTACATCATGTTCTTGATTATACTTATTAATATCATTGACAACATCAATATTGTCACGTACCGGAAATACTACTGTATCAATACCATTCTCTTGTAATACTTTTGCCGTTGTATAACCCGCGATGTTCAGTCCAATACACGAAACATGTAACCAAGCACAAAAGTCCTTAAAAACTAAAGCTAATCGTACATCTTTTTTGTCCATTCTAAAAACCTACTCCTCACGGATACACCTGTCTTGCTGCTCCATTCGTATGTCTAACAATAAAATAACCAACTAATCCTAATCCAACTGGACGCCATACCCAACGATCTGCAACATAATGCATTCCTGTACATGCTACAGCGGGCAATAAAGCATCAAGGTACATTTCTTTACCGCTCAACCCCCTAGTTGCTGGAAGTCCTTGATTTATTTTTACATCAATAATCACGGCACTATACATCATCATTTCAGGTGCCCAAAACCACGGACTTTTCATCGTCTGCTTATTTGTCCGAATGTGATCTTTTCCTTGTTGCCAACCATCAAAAAATTTTGGATGTTCAACTGAAATTTGAGGAACAGGTGCGCCGGGCAATTCTTGTGCTATAGAAACAAAACAGAATGAACAAAGTAATAAAACTAAACTCAATAACTTAACTACCATGATGAAAACCACCTAACACATGCGCGAAATCGGCCATATGTTTAACGTGGCTGTTCGTTGAGTGTCGAGCAGCTTCAAGCCGTTCAGCCGGAATTTTTTCTCCCTCAGGCACATGGAGTACCTTATGCAACCCGCCTTTATGAAGATGATTTATCGCATGATATAAACCTTTATTATGTACCATAGTTTCCTTTATTTCTTCGCCCGTTTTAGGATTATAAAAATGCCAACCCTCGGGAACCATTACATGCCTTATCCTACCATCGGTGGAGGAGCGCCCGGAGTTCCTTCAGGAATTCCATGCTGTCCAGCTTCGGCTTCCGCCTGACCTTCTGCCGGTTGTGTAGCATTCTGCATAAAATGTTCGATAGCGGCATCATCGTGTGGGGCAGTATGTTCTTCCATCGGGTGATGTTCTGGATGGGTGTGGTGGTGCTCAAATATATGCGAACCATCTGCACCATGACGATGACGAATTTCTTTTATTTTCTTGGCCGGTTTATGTGCTTCGTGCCCGCCTAATATATCTTTTACCGAATCCATTGCCATATCTTTTATCCTTTACCACCCAATATGTCTTTCACTGAATCTAGCGCTTTATCTTTCGATTCTTCTTTTTCTTCAATCTTTATCGCTTCATTTCTACGACAACAAGCTTTTTCTCCTACAGCGATATTAGCAAGTTGACAGAAACGTGTTCGACCTTCAGAGTCAGGTTCCGGCATAAACTTCTGCCCGTATTCACAACGAACGCATCCCCAACCCTGCGGATTCTTAGTAACGCCAAAACTTAAATCAGCAGCAGAAAAAAATCCTTTATGACAAGAATCACCCTCGGGATCACCATCATTACGAATTTCCCATTTACCACAAGAAGACAGGTGAGGCTTTTTCATCGGCCCGCCCTCAAGTATTAGGCAACGATTATCACCATTGCCACGAAACATATTACAGGGAGATGACGATCCATCTTCCCGCCCGCCACATAAATAAGCAGCTTCAGGATCAAGAGTGTTTGATATACCGCATGTCTCATCAGCGTAATCAGCTATTCTTACCCAACGCATCCTTCTCTTGGCTGCTTCGGTTTCCTCTTCAACTGTTAACTTTTCTGTCGGAACAGTATATAGCCCATCCTCAACCGGACCTTTAAGAATTTTCCTTAATAACTCAGGCGCTTGTTCAGCCGGTTTATCAGCCATTTTTGTTTCCTATTTCATTCCAATGAGTCCGAACATAAGCACGAATTCCGTTAGACGGATCATACGGACGATAAAGCGTTTTAAATATCTTCTCTGCCGTTTTGAATGAATACGGCATTTCTCCGATTGAACGAAGAAAAAGCAAACAAGTTGAAGGCGAACGACTTTTTCCTCGCTCACACCTTATTAAAACTTTCTCTCCCTTATCATAATGTTCACGAATGAAGTCGAGGGCCGGATTTATGACCTCCTCTGGTATAAAATTGGGGTTTTCAATGTCAATGAGGTTAGCGGCAAATTGCTTACCGCGTTTAATAAAGTAGTAGTCAGGGCCGGGTGTAGCACCAGGGGTTTTATATCCAACCATATATCGGTGTCCATAAGGCGACTCTTTGCACATGGAAGCAACTGCAAAATCCTTACTTATTGCTATCGGCGCGTCTTCCTTGTCTCCCACGAACAAATTCTTTATTATCTGCTTCATTAAAAATTCGATCCCATTCCTTCTGAGATATTTTTGAAGTATTCGCCGGAAGTGTAAAAGTTTTATCTACGTATTTCATTTCGCATCTACAATTGCTTGCTTCACTAGATGGTCTTTATAAATAGCTTCTTTTTCTTTCACTAAAACATCGGCGGCAGAAGCGGCCATACGAGCATCTTCAGTATTAGTTAACGTTGCAATGTAATGTGAAAGTTTTGCAATCTGAGTTGCTAATTCAACATTCGTCTTCTTTTGCTCACCCATCGAGCTATTCGACAAAATGTGAGTTGCTTCACCAGTTGATTTAATCTTGCTTGTTTGTCGAGTATTCCACGCAGTAGTTACTGCTATTGCCAATAACACACCGTCACTAGTAGTAATGCCACTGAATATGCCCATTTAGTTCCATACTTGATATTGATCGTTCGATGTACTTCCCACATTAGTTGTGCCACACCAAATTGGCTGATTCCAAGGATAGGTGGGCCAAGAATATGGATTTGTTGGATAAGGATGCCCGCCACAACCACGGCAACGCCCACAATACGGGCAAACATGACCATATGGATATGTATATGTACTACCACCCCACGCATTATCAACTTGCGGTTGGGTATCAGCTTGACATTGTGTATTTATCATTACTCTACCACCACTTTCTTTTCTTCTTGTTTCTGTTCCGCCAACTGTGCGGCCTGTGCCATTCCTGAAAATACCTGCCTCAATAAAACATTCGAGAAGTCAGTTGCAAACTGAAGTGCCGTATCATCTAGTGAAACAACAATTCCATTATACGTCCAAACCTTTGCAAACTTCTGTGTCTCTTCCTTACTAATCTGTGGAAACGCTACTTGCATTATTCTCCTCCATAAGAATAGTTTTCCATTCTTCTTTTAATTCCTTCGCTGCATTTGAATCTAACGCTGTTTCTATATCACCTTCTCCATCACTATGTATCTTCGCCTTCTCCGGCGTTCCAAATTGTTCCTTAATCAACGATTCAAGAAGTGCCCGAGGGTGGGTTTCTTCTAGATGAGAAAGAAGAAGAACAGCAAGAAATCGTTTATTCGGATGAAGCCTTTCATCACGAATCAAATTCCTTAAAAAATTCTTTTGTAATCTTGTGCTATTGACTTTATTATCTGGCTTCATGCTCTACACAACATGGTAGAGCGCTTTCACTAGTCCAAAAAAATACCTTTGTCTTTCGCCCGATTACACTACAAATTCCACATATACGAAAACCTTCTTCAATATGAGAACGATAGTCAGTCGAAGACATGATCGGCAACCAGTTAGGATGAGAATGCAAATCTCCTACCACTCTCAAACCTCGCTCCTCCGCGCCTTTCTTCACTATTTCATAATCATTCATCCACCAACGAACAGTTGACGACGATTGTTCAGCATATTCTTTCGTATAATGAACTTCATCTACAATTGTTAATTCTGGACTGATAACACGGCCAATCAAAAATGCCTGTATTTCCTTTGGCTGTGCATCCTTTGCTTTCTTGCGGAAGTAATTTAGTGCGTGCTTATTAATCCTGACACGACATTTCATATTTTCCTCAAGAAAAAAATTGGGAGCGGACTAGCAGTAATCATTATGATGTTGCTGTCACCGCTCCCGATATTTCCCCCAAGAGAGGGAATATTTTAACTATTAGCCTAAAAACTCCAGCCTTACGTACAATTCATATAGTGCGGCCCCGATAGTACCAGAAACAGTCAATGTTGTAGAAATTGCAGCAGCAGTTCCAGCATTAATAATCAACGTTCCAGAAAGAATCTGGCCCGTTGTAGTTGCTGTCAAACTTGTTGCAGCAGCGCCCGCCTGTGTTTGTCCAAGAGCAGTTACACTCTGAGAAACGTTATCAACCGCATCTTTATACGTTACAACAAAAGGACCAAGAACAGGAGAAGTTCCTGTCGTAGTCAACTTCGTGTACCAATCAAGAGCATACATTCCAGTTGTCGTTGAAGTTGGTGTATAAAGTGAATTGACGTTAGAAGCCGAGGTTTGTGCGGTAAGACTTAATGAAGCTACTATACCACTTCCTGCTGGTTTCCAAACGCCGCCTGTACCAACATAGAGCGCACCATTCAAAACATCAGCCGCAAGAGCATATGATCCTGCGCCCGGTACTTGAGCGGTAGGCGGTCCTTGTGAAATATAATCAAACATGATTTTCCTTTCAGTCCCGCGTTACGCTTGACTCATATAAAATTCTGTCAACTGAAGCGTTGCCGCTGTATCAGATACGCCGTCTGTAATACCGACATAGAAATTAGCCAACGGCCAATCATAAGTCGTGTTAATACCAGTTACAGGAGAAGTCTGACTTCCTGAAGCAAATGTAACAGCAAGTGGGGTTGTACTAGACGCTTGTGTTACGCCCGCACCAGCAATCAAAATTGTCGGAGTACCAAATGACAATGTTCCGGCAGTTGAATCTCCAAAAAATTCCTGATTGAAATAAAAATTATAAACAGTTCCGGCAGTCAAAGTACCAGAAGCCACTGCTGTTGCGGATGTCAATGTTCCGTTACCAGTCGGGTTATTTGAACTAGTGAACGGGTTACAATACAAACCAAGAGCAAGAGTTTGTGATGTGCCGTGAGACTTGTACCAACCACCGAACCTCACCCTGAAACTCGCTCCATTCAAAAGATCAGATTGTGGTGCGGTTAAAAAAAAGTTTCCAGAAGGCAAACCAGCAGTCACACCGGCAGCAGTTGTCGGAATGTACTGAACGCTTGTTCCTGTTAAAACTGTATAAGGCCCACTAAACTGTACAGGGGCCTGAGCAATATTAGCCATATTATCCTTGCCTGAAGTATGCTAGGCAATTTCAGGCGATCTTAAACGTTTCGCCAGATCATCGGCCCGAATATTTTGTATTCGAGGAATCCATGCTACTTTAACGTCAAGATGTTGTTGCAATTGTTGCAATTGAAAGCCAACTATTCGATCTTTCCATACTTGGCTAACAACGTATTTTGAATCGTTGTAAATATACAACTGACTCTTCGGCTTATCCCAATGTCGGGTAAAGTCCGCTAACCCTTGAGAAATGGCATAATATTCTGCGAGTACATTATTCATTTTCGCACTAGAACCAATAATGCCATACCCAAAGCTAATTTCTTGATCATCAAGAAAAAGAACGAAACCATATGAGGCAGTCCCACCGGGATTACGAGTGACCGCGCCATCGGTATAAAGTTTATAAACCACGCAATAGAAACTCAAGAAGGAAGGAACGAGAAAGATTTGAAATCGCTGGATTCCCGTTTTTAAAGTTATTCAAGACTGTGATAAAGACTTGTTGCTTATGTTCCGTTGCGACATCTCGACCTTGAAGAACAGTCCTAAATTGACGGAACAACTCTTCTTGCTCTTGCTTTTCACGCAACATCTTCTCCCGAGGACTTTCAACCCTTTCTTTCGGATTTACTTGCGCCGGGGGTGGAAAAGGAAGTTCTAACTGTTCATCCCGATCCATATAACTTACTGATTTAACATCAGTTACTTCTTGGTTATCTATTTGATAAATACCCATATCTCCTCCTAAAAACAAAACGCTCCGATTTTCACGGAGCTAGTCTCCCTCCAAATTGTAACAATTAAAATAGTGGGATGCGGAGCTAAGCTCTATTAAGAATGGACGTAATAAATACGCAACCCCACTAAAAGAAGGGGCAGGAAGTCAGTATTTAGCTGACCCGGAGGAGGCCCACCCCTATTATCGTTAGGGCTATTACTTAACCCTATAATAAAATTATACACCCTGTTTATACAAATGTCAATAGCAAAACAGTATAAACCATTGAAAACAAAGAGAAAATAAATATTTAATAGTTACTATAAAGTAAACAAATTGACTAGCTATTACTGTTTAGTAAACATTAGTGTATTTATTACATATTAAAAAACACAACCCGGCTCAACCCTACCTGAAAGTTAGTAAGCTAGTCTTATTTCGATAATTGGTTGTATATTATTGAATTCTAGAATAATAATAGCTAATTTTAGTATCGTTAGCATATCTTGTAAGATGTTGATACTAAAGTAGTTATTACTGCACTGGCTTGGTAAGCAAGCTTGAGTTCCAGATGGGTTAGTTCTGGCTACCTGCAATATTCTATTCCTCTCTCGCTACAATACGAGATAAAGTTGATGCCTCTGATGCCTTTCAGTATAGGTTCCATCTATCGCCGGGAATTACATCAGGTTAACATTCCATTTTGATAACAGATTACGCTGTTACTTGATAATTATCGGTATCAATTACAAAATGGCCAAACAATCGGCCCGTTAATTAAGGTATACGCAGTGCCGGGAAGCTACCAGTATTTTACTACTATTATAATTATACAACACTTGTCAAGAGTCTTTCGACTAGAGTCTAAAGTCTCTATCGTTTACTCAGGTCGTCACATTCTTGATTCATCTCTCTTGGTATCCAGTTGAACGTCAGATGCCCGCCCGAGTTTCGTAATAATCGGACATATTTGGCCGCTTCTTCATAGGCTTTGTAATATGGCCGATCCCTTCGCGCTTTCCATTTATTGCTCATAATTTTGATCACTAAGTCTGAATCGCCCTTTATGACTATGATTACAGGAAAGGTTGTGATAGAATAGAGATATTCTAATCCTTTATAGAGGGCATAAAATTCAGCGAAGTTGTTAGTCATCGTGTCCCATTGGCCGATTTTACCGTATCCTTCATGAATCTTTTCAGCGCCCTTGTATACGATATAACCATAAGCGCCCATACCGCCCGGATTTTGAGCACAACTGCCGTCAAACATAACGGTAAAAGCGTTCATGTTACTAGTTTACCAATATTGTTAGGAAAAGTCAATTATACTTAAAAATTTTACTTGACTTTGATATTTATTTATAATATAATTAACCTATGACTAAATTATGCCCTAAATGTGGGGCAGTTAAATTTGAAGATCAATTTTCATTGTGTTCTTCAACTGTATCGAAAAAACAGTGCTGGTGTAATGAGTGCCATTTAAATTATCGTAAGAGTAAAAAACGAGAACGAAAAGAATATGCGAGAGCATATTATTTAAAAAATCGTGAAGAAATAATTAAAAAAGTTAAAATATATGCTGCTAAAAATGCAGAAAAACTTGTTAAAAAGCATAGATTATATTATGAAAAAACTATTTCTACCCGTCTACTTGGGGATGCACGAAAGCGGGCGAATAAATTAAAGTTATCTTTTAATTTAACTGAAGATGATTTTGTAATTCCCACTATTTGTCCGGTTTTAAATATTCCTATTATCATTGGTACAAAAGGCCGACAAAATAATTCGCCATCTATCGATAGAATAGTGCCTGAATTGGGATATATTAAAGGTAATATTTGTATTATATCATGGAGAGCCAATAGAATTAAAAGCGACGGCACTTTGTCAGAGTTAAAAAATATTGTAAAATATGTGGAGGAAAATGAACGAGCCAAAGGCATTAATATTGAATCCGCCCTTGCAAGCAGTGATAATCAATGATGAGAATGGTTTTGATTTAATTGATGCGTTTTTAAAATCTTTGTCCCATGTTGGTTGGGACTGTGAAACTTTGCCAACAAAAGATTATTTTTGGCGTTATTGTAGAACATTTCAGTTTGGTAATCAAAATAAACAATTCGTAATAGATTTTCTTTCTCTTTGTAATGGTGATACAAATTTATTACAAAATTGTCAAGGATATTTTGGTAAAAATTTAAATAAAGCGCCTAAATTAAAAAAACTATTTGATATGTTACAGCCGCACCTTGAGGGCGGTAAAATTACGTGGGTTGGAGTAAATTTATCATTCGAGTACATGACTTCGCGCTGGAATTTCGGGTTACGTCCGTGGAAATTCTTCGATTGTTCATTAGTTGAGCGATGTATTTGGGCCGGGGATCATAGTCTGAAACATTATGAATTCTATGATATGGAAAACATGATGGCCCGCTATTTCGGTGTTCAGATTAATAAAGAGCTACAGATGTCATTCAATTTGACTGGTCCATTGACACAAGAGCAGATTGAATATGCCGCGTTAGATACAAGACTTCCGCTTGCTATCAGAGCGATGCAGAATATTATTCTATCAGGCAAGATGACGAAGCAATTAGATCATCTTCCGAAGTATCTCTTTGGTGATGATCTTCGTGAAATAGCCGAGATTGAGAACAACGCTATCGGCGCATTTGTAGACATGCATATCAATGGGGAGCATATTGATAAAGAGAAGTGGACGAAGAATATTGATGCCCGAAAACAAGACTTGAAAAATACACTTGATGAATTAGATCGTCATTTCTTGCCGATTGTTGGTTCTAAGAAAGAAACGATCACACAAGAGCAACTTGATGAAGCTGAAAAGAAGTGGAAGAGTTTGAATATTGTAACAGATGAAGAAGTCAATCTTCGGGCACAAATCAGGAAAGAAAAAGACTTAACACTGAAGCAGTTACTTCGTGAGGAACAAGTCAGATTAGAGGAAGGGAGAAAACATCAGAAAGAATTACTGAAAGAGAAGCATTACGCACTTCGTAGGAAGTATTCTGAGATTAAAAAGTTGAGTGATAAGTGTGAAGGTGAGGCGTTAATAAATTACGATTCCGGCGTGCAGTTGATAGAAGCACTCGGGCAGATGAATAAGACGTTAGCGAAGTTGAAAGACACTGGCGATGATACGCTTCAGGAGTTCTCTCAATTCCCGGTTATCAAACTGATCCAGAAGTATCGTGAATTATCGAAAGAAATTAATACTTATGGTATGGCATGGACACAAACGTGGACTACTCATCCTTGTAAAGAAGAGGGGTGGCTACATCCGGGCGATGGGAAATTACATTCACAGTATAATCAGTATGAAGCAGAAACGGGCCGCTCAAGCAGTTCACATCCAAATGGGCAAAATATCAAAACTGAGAAAGAAATTCGTTCCTGCTTTATAGTTGGTCCTGATGAAGATGGGGAGGAAATGGTTTATGTAAAGGCCGATATGAGTGGGGCTGAACTTCGTATTCTTGCCGAATTGTCGGGTGAACCGGTTTGGATTGATGCTTTTAATCGTGGAGAAGATTTACATGCGGTTTGTACAGAGATTCAATATCCTGATGAATGGCCGACTCTCGCGTTAGATGATTGTGCTTATTTCAAGTTAAAAGAGGATGGAGAACCACAGAGATATAAATGTAATTGTCCTAAGCATAAGGAACTTCGTGATGAAACGAAGGTTCCGAACTTCCTGATTCCTTATGGTGGGGGGCCGTCTAATCTCGCTACTCAGTTGAAAAAACCGTTATCTCGGGCGAAGGAAATTCTAGAGAAGCATCGGCAGAGTTTTCCGATCCTCTGGACCTATTTAGAAGCATCTGGTAAGTCAGCGAAGATGTTAAAGAAGTCGTTTGATATGTATGGCCGTCGCCGTCTCTTTCCAGAGCCGACTTGGGAACGGGCACTCTATAAAGCGAAGGAAGACAGGAAAGAAAAACTTCTATTTGACAAGAAGATTGCTGATAAGAATATCAGCGATTTTATCATTGAAACGGGACGTAAGCCGGAAGGTGGGCTATCTGATGTTGACTCCGAGAAGTGGATATTGACTCACAGGAAGCCGACTGATTTTGAAGTTGGTAACGCCTTCAAAGCTATGTCTGGAAGCATTGAGAGGGCAGGTAAGAACCACCCGATTCAAAGCACGAACGCCACAATTATTAAAATTGCAATGGCAACATTGTGGCACCGTTTGCCGGAATATAAAGCACAGTTGATTAAAATGGTTCATGATGAGTTGTTGATTAAGGTTCCAAAGCGGCATGGTGAAGAAATGGGAAAGTTGATCAGTCAATGCATTAAAGAAGCCGCTGCTCGGAAGTTTAAAAAGCTTGTCATGGAGACAGATTATAACGTGGAGGTCTATTGGAAGAAATAATAAGAGATTTAATTATTGTGGGTGTCTCGTTTTATTTGTTATCTGGATTGATTATTTTTGTTTTTGCTCATATACCATATTTTCGTTGACAAAATAGGTCGATAATGATATGATTGGTTATGCTTATAGAGAAAGGGCCGGATTGGTGGGAGGGCGATAATATTTACTTCCACGATAAAGGGCCGCTTGCTAAAGGGTCTAAGACTAGATTGTATCAAGTAACAACGAAAACCGGCCAATTTCTCGGGCATGTAAAATGGATGGCATGGTGGAGGAAGTACGCATTCTTTACGAATAATGTCATTCTTGAAGAAGATTGTATGTCTGACCTGAGCCAGTTCATACGAGAAAGGACGGATGAGCGGCGAAAGAATTGGAAGACGAAAGGTGAAGTAGATTGGGATAAGGTAAAGGAATATGACCAAAATAATGCTTTGTGATTATTGTCGTAAACCTAGAGACAATAGTTATGATGAAATTGCGTGTAAATAAGTATATAACTGTACTTGCTGATGTTAATAATTTATTAATGAGTATTGGTCGGGAACCTTTACCATGTCCACCAAAAGAGTATGCACGTTGAAGGTTAGTTGTTCTATTGTAAGAAACCGGTTCGACTCCGGTCACGTCCACCATAAATGATAAATGTTCTCTAAGACTGTATTAGCTGAGGTTAGTATGTAGGTCTGGACCCGAGTTTATCATTTATTGAGGGCGTGTAACGGCTTCGATTGCGATCAGAATAATTTTTAACTTGCGTGTCATCGTAGTATGGACGATGTTAAATAAACATATAAACAATAAAAGCAAATACGAATGTATTGGCTATGTCCGCAGCCGCAGGGGCGTAAGCTTCCGGTTGGACTGAGTTCGCCTCTCTACTTGGAAACAGAAAGAGAGGCATTTTTTTGTTTACAAATCGGGCCGGGCCATATTAGAAAACAGAAATGGGATAAAGATGAAGGAATGTAACGATTATTGTGAATATTGTGGTGATTGTTTAGATTGTTATGGTGAGGACGTTTGCGCGATTTCGGGCGTTCGTCATTGGGATATGCCAAGATTTAGTGAGGATAAGAATGGAGATGACTAATAAGTACGCACGATCTGAAATTTTTTATGATAAAGCTAAAGAGGTTTTGGCTTTATCTTGGTCTTTATTTAATTCTGAATTATGGCGGGCTAGATCAGAGATGGAAGAGTATCTTACAAAAAATTTTAATTTGAAGATGATTAGTCCGTATGATAAAGCTTTTGAATCTATTATTGGACAATCTTGGACTAAAGAAGAGGCCGAGGAATTGATACGTTTAGTAAGAATAGGAATGGTGCCAGAATCGGAACTCCAATCCGAATCTAAGATTTAGGAAATCTTTGTTCTATGCAATTGAACTATTCCGGCCCGTTTAAGATGGTACTCCCGAAGAGATTCAAACTCTTATACATCTGTTTAGAAGACAGAGACTTTTTCTGTTAAGTTACAGGAGCAAAATTGGTGCGCGTGGAAGGAATCAAACCTTCATTCTCCGGTTTAAAAGACCGGGCTTCTAGTCGTTGAATTACACGCGCTTTGGTACTCCTACTAGGATTCGGACCTAGATTGTGCGCTAATCTGGCGCTTCCACCTTATAAGGGTGTCGTGTTGCCGTTACACCATAGGAGCATTACTTATATTCTACTAAGAAATGATAACATAGAAAAGCTAAAATTGCAATCCTGAATCTCATTGGCACGTATTTGATGATTAAATCTGACAACGTGTAATTATGTGAATACAGGCCGTAAAATTCAAGTGCCAAAGTCGTTAGAAAGAAAAATAACAATATATTATGGTATATTTGGCTTTTCATAATACGGCCCGTCTTTATACGTATTATACTTACTATTGAATACTTCTTCAAAATCGGCCAATGTCGTAAATCTCTTCAACGGGTTACTATTCTTTTCATCTAGATCGGGTGCCCGAATCGTGCCGTCATAGTCGATTGTATAAATACCATTATACTTCATAAATTGGTGCGGCTGACAGGACTCGAACCTGCACGTCATTTCTGACGAAAGCTTTTAAGGCTTCCCGGTCTACCTAATTCCACCACAGCCGCAAACTTGGTACGGGATATAGGATTTGAACCTATACGTCATTTCTGACAACCGATTTTGAGCCGGTCGTGTCTGCCGTTCCAGCCAATCCCGCGTGCCTGAGAATCGAACTCAGCTAACAGGAATGACCTGAGCGCCAGCTTTTGAATTTGGTGCATCACCCGAGAGTCAAACTCGGACTCACGATCTTAAGAGGATCGGCTTCTATTATTAAATTAGTGATGCGAAAATTGTGGACCGGTTTTATATCGTGCCGGTCCAATCACGTTTCAGAAAATCTACGTTGCGACTTTTATACCCGTCAGTATAATCAGTAGTAGAGTCCGACCGACTCTGAAAATTGGTACCCGAAGAGGGATTTGAACCCCCACCCATTTAAGGACAACGGTCTAAACGTTGCGCGTCTGCATTCCACCATTCGGGCAAATATTATGCAGTTGTTAGACGGGATGCTAGCCCGTAATATGGTACCCCCTGAAGGACTCTAACCTTCACTTTTCCCGGTTCGTAGCCGAGTGGACTTTACAATTGCGCCGAAGGGGGCGTTTAATCAATACCTAAAAATTCTCTTAATTCACTCGCGGCAGTAGTATATGCCTTGCGAAGTTTGTGAAATTGTTTATCTTTAATTTCTGAATAGTCACTATAGCTTTCAAAAGCATAATCAAGACCTTCTTGTTTTACAGTATCAATTACGTATTGCAATTCTTTGCCGGTCATATTTCCTCCAAAATATCGGGCAGACTATATCTAGGCTTTACTGCCCATGTTCAAGGGTGACGATCTTCATGCACTAGGCCCAAGCCGCGCAATTAATCATTTATCCTACCACCATTTCTTCTATAATACCAAATATCTCTGAAAAAATCAAGATCAAACAGCCGACCAAAATCGGTAAATAATACAGCGCTAGATAACCAAGAATTCGTATGCCCGATTTTAGATAAGAAATTCTCTTATGAGCCTTAAATTGATCCATGATAGATCATAACACAGTTTAAAACATTTGTCAAGTATTATTTTCTAAACATGTCTATGAGATAAAATGCAAAAACAGCCCATGCTGTAATGATTAAAAATGGTAACACGATGTAATACATGAAATCTAGTATCATAGCATTTTTATTCTTTGGTTAACTGGTGTATCAAAACTAGATTCGGGCATTTCTTTTACCTCTTTGATCAACTCTTTCAAGACTTCCTTGACTTCATGTTCATAAAAGATATATCGGCCCGGATGTATACCTTTCTTTGCAATCCGGCCAAGTCGGGCAAGCGTCTGCTCGATATAGTCTTCTTCAGTGAATGGTAACTTAGTTCTTTCGTTATATTGTGTCATTATACCTCAAATGTGGCTCATGCGCCTAATGCTAGAAATAATCCGAGCGGCACTAATACCGCCGGTATAAAATGATATTGAATACTTAATATAGTGAAAAATACGGCACTTAACGCCGCCCCCATAACGCCTACTATAAATACAACTGCTTTTAATAAGTTAGGCATTTATTATCCGTAAATAGTCCCTCTCCGGTAGCGATAGAATGATCAATCGCTTCTCCTTGTTTTGGATCATGATCAGCAAATTGGCCGATTGTAACAGATACAATATTGATAAATCCGGCCCCTTGGCAATGGTGACAGTAAGAATCGGCCTCATGGTCTGAATGTCCACTTCCGTGACAGTGATTACATATAACTTTCATTCAATTCCTTTTGAACTTTAAAAAACCCTTCAATTAATGGGTTTTTGTAGTAAGGACATTTTAACCCGGCTTTAAAGCCTATATAAAATGCTTTAATAATTCTTTTCAATCTCGATACCCCATTACTATCATTTTAGCAATATGTGCTGACCACGCTGTAAGTAATAATGTTGCTGCACCATACGAATGTATGTGAACGAGAATTCCGGCCACCACGCCATAAAGACAACTATATCCTATAACATTTGAGCCATTAAGATAACTTTTCATATATTGTTCTTTAATAAGTATACCATAATTCGGCATAATATCAAGAAAAATATTAATGTAATAAGTATAATTCTAAAATCGGGCCTATTTCAAACTGATCTGTTCACATCCGTACTTATATTCAATCTTAGCGGTTCTACACTTCGGTGGATTACTCATCTGACAATCTACGAGAATGACTGATTTGATGCAGTCAGTTGGAATTGTCAGATCAATCTGTTTTGTTCTTCCGTCCATTAATAACCCGGCTAATAAAATGTATTTAATATAATTCATAAATTCTGGCCGTGGGTACAAGTACTGTCTGGATTAGTTAATGCCTTATCGACCGCCATACATAATCCACAAACAAGGTGAATAGTTCCGTCTGGCATTTTAAATGCATTGATCCAGTTTTTTGTATTTGTTACATTTATTTTACGTTCTTGGTTTAGCCAACGTGGTATCAAATCCGGGCATTCTTTTTCCATAGCTCGGGCGGTAGACTCAGAAGCATTCTTATGTAATTCTATTGCTTCGTTTAGACCATAACCAAACGGGGAAATCCACCAACCACAGGCATCTTTTTTCCATCCTGAGTTTAATAAATAACGTTCTGAAACGATTTTATCCATGAATTGATTATATCTGTATTAAATACAATTGTCAATAATTATATACATATACATACATATATACTGACCACCTTTCTTTAAGACCTGACCACCCTAAACAAAGGACTTAGCCTATTAGAAGGCACCCCTATACCACCCTTTTCAGTCGGGTTTGGCTCGGCCAAGCTTGGCCTCAACAGTGAAGGTGGGAGACTCCCCCGGCTAGGGGTCAAAGCTAGAAAAACAATCCTTTAATCTCTTTAGAATCTTAGAGTTAAGAAATGATTTGCTTGTAACGTACTGTAACGGCAGTTTGGCAGTTTGATTGCTAAGGTTTCGAGTATTCTACAGTTTTTAATAGAGTGTGGAAAAATGTAGCATAGGGTTATTAGAATCAGTAGGTTAGAGATACTTCGCCTTATGCTGAACTCAGAACACTGTGCGATACACAGTATGCAAGAAATTGCACATAGTAAGAATTGCGTAATGTAAAGCTTACTTGACTAAATCCGATTAGGATTAGGTTTAGGTCTGATTACATGACATTCCATTGCGAAGGTCTTGACAAACTCAAGTAGCTCAGGGACAGGCTTATGCCATTCGCCGCGTATCCTGTGGCATCTAAATTTTGCTAGAATTGTCTTCTCTAGCTCCCTGTCTCCCTCGATTGTTCCAATACAAAATAACTCTTCAGGATTGGACATTTGTAATGAGGAGAATCTGTCTCGAATATCATTACCCATTGTATGTCCTATTTTGATTGGCCCGATTTTACCTACCTGTATAAAATAAATCATAATTAATTGTAACATATTAACAGGTTTTGGCAACTAAAAAGCATCACGAATGGGTATAGAACTATATGTAAACTATTGTAAAATGTTTGCTCGATATTCTCCCTGTCTAAATTTTGACACAGTGGGCGAATAAAAGGCAGATAGAGCGAACAATAAGAGAATAAAATCAGGCATTGATTCTAAAGGATTTAACTCATGGGAGTATCAAGAGAGTACATAGCGATTCCCGCGCATTAGAGCCAATCCTACCTGTATCAGTTAACGCTCGAATACGGGCATTCTCACTCTGAGACTGACAGGCGAACAAATGGCGAAGTGTGCAAGATATTGCATAGTTCATTCGACTGTGTAATTATTACCAATCGGACGAAAATAAAGGTAATCAAACTAGCTAATAAAAATTAGTTTGGTATTAAAAAAGCATTATTGACATTGATTAGATAAGGCATATCATTGCCCGAGTACCGAATTTTCGGACGGAGGCTAATGTGTCATTCCCTAGTAAGTATCGCTCAACCTGTGGTAATTGCGCGAAACCGATTGAACCGGGACAATATATCAATTGGACAAGGCGCGGAATCAAGAAAGTTTGGCACCAAGACTGTAATAACGTCTGGGCCAATCCTCACATTCCCACTGACATTAACGCAACTATCAATGCTAACGCGAATAGCGAGCATATTCAAGAATCAAAGGCAATCGCGGTATCGCCCGAATCTGTAACAGTTAACGCTATGGCAGTGAAACCCGCGTCTAACGCATCTGCTTTAATGGAGCTATTCGCGGGAGAATTGCTTCCCTTGATTGAGACAAAGCTTGATGTCAAGGCGAACCTTAATGATGTTAAAAAGTTAGTCTCTGATTCAATTCAAGCTGAATTGAGTCAATTGACTCTTCCGCGTGAGCTAGAAGTAACTGTCAAGACTGATACCGAGAGTATGACTCGAAACATCGGTAAGGTTCACGCGCAGTTCGATATGCTGCTAAAACTTTGTGCCGCGCATTCTGGGAGCACTACACCTATCAACGTTTGGCTTATCGGCCCTGCTGGCAGTGGGAAAACGAAAGCAGCGGAACAGGTAGCAGAGGCGTTAGGGCTAAAGTTTTACTTCAGCGGTGCGATTGCAGAGCCTTACTCCCTGCTAGGCTACATGGATGCAAACGGGCGATTAGTCCGAACGGCATTTAGGGAAGCATACGAGAATGGTGGGATTTTTCTGCTAGATGAAGTAGACGGCTCTAGCGCGAATGCTCTATTGTCATTCAATGCGGCACTAGCAAACGGGCATTGCGCTTTCCCAGATGGCGTTATCAAACGGGACCGTGATTGCATCATTCTTGCGGCTGCTAACACGTTTGGATTAGGTGGAACATCTGATTATGTCGGACGTGTGAAGCTTGATGCTGCTACACTCTCCCGTTTCGTTTGGCTTGATTGGCCGTATGATGAATCCCTTGAGCGTTCCCTTTGTGTTAATCAGGAATGGGCTAATCGCGTTATCGCCATCCGGCATAAGGTGAAGAGTCTAGGATTGAAAATCCTTGTTACTCCTCGCGCATCGTACACAGGCGACACTCTACTTTCCGCTGGCATCCCACAGGCGCAAGTCGAATTAATGGTCATTAGACAGGGGATGACGGAAGATCAATGGAATCAGGTTCGCCATGTATAAACCCTACAATCCACCTTACGATGGTTCGCGGAACCTAATCCGTAACTTCGATTCGCTTCCCGCAATGGTCAAGTATTTTAAGACCATACAAGCGAATTTTGATCGTTCATGGTCTGGGGATTCAAACCATACGGCTACACTCGCTTTGAATGGGGATGAATCCCTAGTACCGATGGCTGAAAAACTGATAGACAAGTTAGACGCATCTATTGAATCAGTGGGACAAGTTTGGAAAAGTGACGTATTCGGGCAGGTAATCAACGTGCCTAGTTATCTCGCGGATATTTCCACTCCCTTTAGGCGGATAGTCAATCAAGTCTCGGATGTCTCTCCCGTTCGCATTTTTGTGGGAATCGTTTGCTCTGGGGGGATTAGTCAACAGGCAATGCAGGAACGTGGCGTTACGATCATGGCGCTAGTTATGGCCCTGCAAGCTATTCGCCCTGTCGAAGTAATTCTTTACCATGAGACTGAGATAGGCGATAGAGATTCACTGTATACGATACCGTTAGAATCCCGTCCGGTCTCTCTTGCTCATACGATCAATGCCCTTGCAAACGTGTATGTCGCAAGAGACTTGACCTATTCAATTGCCTATTCAGATGGTTTTCAAGGTGGATGGCCCAAAGGTTATTCAGGCGGAAAGCCTACAGCGAACTATCAGGAATGGCGTGCAAAGGTTCTAGGTATTACAGAGCAAGATATTTTGATAGAATCCACGTACATTACCGATGAAATTTTGACTAACCCTGTCAAGTGGATTAACTCTCACTTGTCTCTGTATTCGATACCAGAGTAGGTTACACATTCGCCCGATTCTCAAGTAGTCGGGCGATTGAGTCATCTAGACTCTGAGGAAATCTATGGCAACGTTGTATCGTGTTGAGGAGATAAACGGGGCAATCATTACAACCAAGACGGAAGTTAGCCCGAAGAATGGGATTAGCTTTCATCTACCAGAGTTATACAAGATGCTGGATTGCAGCATGATCGAAGTAGTCTATCCTCAGAATCCGAAGTACAGCGGGAAGATTCTGATCATAGATGAAGAGGGTAAGCTAACAGATAAGAGCCTCAATCTAGAGGCTACTCGCATCTTTGGCGCGGACTATGACGTAATTGTGGGTTCCGCCCTGCTATGCGATGATTCACAATTGCAATAGCAGCCAATCCTAGAGCCTATCTCTGTATCAGGTAGGCTCTAG
>Ga0210400_10000138_pt1 | contig 97993 bp, 91 predicted proteins | sample IncBWH26MmetaG_FD_155456 | JGI IMG/M metagenome (GOLD analysis project Ga0210400, IMG submission 155456) | Forest soil microbial communities from Barre Woods Harvard Forest LTER site, Petersham, Massachusetts, United States - Inc-BW-H-26-M | ecosystem: Environmental > Terrestrial > Soil >... | reverse complement strand
GGGGGGGCGGCGCGTTGTGGAGTTGGAGCGGCCGCTGGACCATGCGCTGCTGGGGCGGTGCGTGTGGGTCGAGGACGGGGCGGGGGCGCGGGTGGCCGGGCGGGTCGTCGTGGGCGAGGGTGAGCGGTCGTGGGGGTTTGTGCCGGAGCGGCCTTGGGGGGATTCGGCGATGTGGGTCGTCGTGGATAGCGCGCTGGAGGATGTGGCGGGGAACTCGGTGGTGCGGGTGTTTGATCGGGACCTGCGCCGGAGGGGGGACGATCCCCGGAACGTTCGGCGGCTCCGCTTCGAGTTCGCCTGTACGGCGCGTAGGGATAAAAATTCCGAGGGATAAACGCTCCCAGGAATGACCCCCCTCCGGGAGGTTGGTGTTTTCCTACCTACTATGCACATAATAGATAGCGATGCAGAGCACTCCCCAAGCCCTTCAGGGCATACGCGTTCTCGACTTCACCCAGGGCATGGCCGGCCCGCTGGCGACCATGATCCTCGCCGACTTCGGCGCCGAGGTGATCCGGGTGGAGCCCGCGGGGGGTGACCCCAACTGGCTGCACCCCGCCTACCTGCTCTGGAACCGCGGCAAGAAGAGCATCGAGCTCGACGCCGCGTCCGAGGAGATGGCCCGGCTGATCGGCGGCGCGGACGTGCTCATCGAGAGCCTCCGCCCCGGCGAGGCGGACCGCATGGGCATCGGCTATACGCGTGCGTCGCAGCTCAATCCGCAGCTCGTCTACGTCTCCATCTCCGCGTTCGGACAGGACGGTCCATACCGCAACCTGCGCGCCTACGACGGCATCGTCAACGCCCGGTCGGGCCGCATGCGCGACCAGGGCGGCTGGCAGGACGGCCGTCCCAACTACCGCGCCGTCAACGACACCTCGTACCACACCGCGATGTTCACGGTGCAGGCGCTGCTGGCGGCGCTGCGCGTGGTGTCGCTCACGGGGCGCGGGCAGCGGCTCGACACCAGCCTGCTGCGCGGCGTCACCTCGCCGAACAACCCCTGGCGCCGCTTCGATGGTGAGGAGCTGCCGCCGGTCGCCTACCCGGTGCAGCGCCGCGAGAGCGACATCGCCGGTGGCAACCCCGCGCACCTCTGCACCGAGTGCAAGGACGGTCGCTGGATCATGCACTCGCACGTCCAGCTCAACCTCTTCAGGGCCTGGATGCACGCCATCGGCTTCGACTGGATCTTCGCCGACGAGCGCTTCAAGGCCGCGCCGTTCCGCTTCCCCGACGACGCCGACCGCGTCGCCCTCAACGAGCTGATCGTGGCGCGCATGAAGGAGAAGACGTCGGTGGAGTGGATGGAGGTCTACGTCGCCAACCCCGACGTCTGCGGCGAGGTGATGGAGTCGACGCAGGAGGCGATCCACCACCCGCAGTTCATCCACAACGGGCACATCGTCGAGGTCGACGACCCGCGCGTCGGGCGCATGAAGCAGGTCGGCGCCATCGTCAAGATGGACGGCACACCCGCACAGGTCGGCACGCCCGCACCGCAGCCGGGCCAGCACACTGCCGAGGTGCTGGCGAGCGCTTCGCGGCCGCGCAACGAGATCACCCCGAGCGCGAATCCGCGCCGCCCGCTCGAGGGCGTGACCACGTTGGAGCTCGCCGCGTACCTTGCCGCGCCGTTCTCCGGCGCGCTGCTCGCCGACCTCGGCGCCCGCGTCATCAAGGTGGAGCCGCTCACCGGTGACCCGTTCCGCTCCATGCCCACCAACGAGAACATGATCCGCTGCATGCAGGGCAAGCAGTCGATCGCCCTCGACCTCAAGGCGCCGAAGGGGCAGGAGATCCTGCACCGGCTGGTGGCCCGCGCCGACGCGCTGATGCACAACTTCCGCCCCGACGTGCCGCCGCGGCTCGGCCTCGACTACGCGACCTGCAGCGCCGTCAACCCGCAGCTCGTCTACCTGTACGCGGGGTCGTACGGCTCGACCGGCCCGCACTCGGCGCGCGCCGCGTTCAACCCCACCATGGGCGCGCTGACCGGCAACTCGGTGTTCCAGTCCGGCGAGGGCAACATCCCCATGGGCGACCAGTCGCCAGACCCCATCTCGGGAAGCGGCGTCGGCACCGCGCTGATGCTCGGCCTGGCCGCCAAGTGGCGCACCGGCAAGGGGCAGTACATGGAGACGACCATGATGAACTCAATCGTCTACTGCAACTCGGACGACGCCTTCGAGTACGACGGCAAGCCGCCGCGGCGCACCGCCGACCGGCGCCAGCTCGGGCTGCAGGCGACGTATCGACTCTACGAGTGCAGCGAGGGCTGGGTCTTCCTCGCCGCGCCGCACGACGACGAGTTCGCCGCCTTCTGCAACGCGGCGGGATGCGCGGCGCTGCTCGCCGACGAGCGCTTCGCCACCGAGCCCGCGCGCTACGACAACCGCAGCGCGCTCGGCGAGGCGCTGGAGCCGGTGTTCGCGCAGCGCAGCGCAGCCGAATGGGAGTCGCTGCTGACCGCCGCCGACGTGGGCTGCGTGGTCGCCGACGGCGCCAACCACAAGCGCTTCCTCCACGAGGACGCGCACACCACCGCGATCGGCTTCATGGTGCCGACGCAGCATCCCGCCTTCACCGAGCAGGCGCCGGAGGGACGCTACTGGCGCCACGGTCCGCAGGTGGAGTTCTCGGAAACGCCGTGCGAGCCGGGCCTGCCGTTCGTCGCCCTCGGCGAGCACACGCGGGAGATCCTCGCTGAGCTGGGCTACACCGAGCAGGAGATCGCCGAGCTCAAGGAGGCCGGTGTCATCGGCTGGGCCGCGGACAGCGAAACCCTCGTCGCGGCACCCGCCTGAGATGCGCACGCTGCCCGGCAGAATCGCCGACGAGCTTCGCCCGCTCCCCGTCGCCACCGACCTCACCCGCCCCTACTGGGACGCGGCCCGCGAGGGACGCCTGGCCATCCAGCGCTGCCAGACCTGCCACACCTACCTGCACCCGCCCCTCCCCTTCTGCGACATCTGCGACGGGCGCAACCTGCGCTACGAGACGGTGAGCGGCCGCGGCACGATCTACACCTTCACGCGCGTGCACGCCAACCGGGCGCCCGCCTTCGAGGGCGCGACGCCGTACGCGATCGTCGACGTGGAGCTGGACGAGCAGCCCGGTCTGCTGGTGACCTGCAACATGAACGGCACGCCGCCCGAGGACATCCGCATCGGCGCGCGCGTCGCGGTGACCTTCGTCGACATCGGCGACGGCATGGTGCTGCCCGACTTCACCCTCGCGGAGGGCGCGTGATGGCCGCAGCGAACATCAGGTTCGGCAAGCCCAAGGTGGCGGTGCTGGGCATCGGGTATTCGCGCATCAGCCGCGACCCGCTCCCCGAAGGCCGCATCGTCGGCGACGAGTGCATCGAGGCCTGCCGCACCGCCATCGCCGACGCCGGCCTGACCCCGCAGGACGTCGACGGCATCACCAGCTTCGTCGAGGACTCCAGCCCCGCCGTCGACGGGGTCACCGGAGTGACGCCGCAGTACGTGTGGCGCCGCCTCGGCCTTGACATCACCTGGGGCGAGGTCAACAACAAGTTCGTCGGCGGCTCGCTGATCGAGGCGCACAACGCCATCGCCGGCGGCGCCTGCCGCTTCGCCCTGGTGTGGCGCGCCGTCGACGACCCGCGCCTGCCCGCCCGCCGCGCCGCCCTCAACGGCGCCGCCGCGCAGCGCCCCAAGGTCAGCGGCGACATGGCGTTCTCCGCGCCCTATGGACCGGTCGGCGGTTTCATCCAGGGCGGTCACTCGCAGACCGCACAGCGCTACTACCACCGCTACGGCGCGACGCGCGAGCACATGGCCAATCACGTCGTGCGCAACCGCAGCAACGCGCTGAAGAACGAGAAGAGCTACTGGGCGATCAACAAGCCCGAGACGCTGAGCGTCGACGACTACATGGCGGCGCGCATGATCGCCGACCCGCTCTGCCTCTACGACTGCGACATCCCGGTGCGCGGCTGCATCGCCTACGTGCTCGGCCCCGCCGAGGCGGCCCAGGACCTCGACCACGGCGCCGCCTACGTCAAGGCGTTCGCCAAGGCCTGGATCGGTCCGCGCGGTCCGCAGGCCTTCTATCACGGCGGCGGCCGCCTGCTCAAGCCCGCGCTGGAGGACAACAACGACCTGCCGCCGCTGTTCCAGCGCCACCTGTGGGAGCCCGCGGGGCTGCAGCCGTCGGACATGTCGACGGCCAGCGTCTACGACGGCTTCAGCATCCTCACCTGGTTGTGGCTGGAGGCGCTGGGCTTCTGCGGTGAGGGCGAGGCCTTCGAATATGTCCAGGGTGGCCACAACGAGATCGGCGGCTCACTGCCGCTCAACACCTCGGGCGGCCACCTCGCCGAGGGTGCGCTCGCCGGTGCGCCGCACTACGCGGAGGCGGCGCTGCAGTGCATGGGCCGCGCGGGTGTGCGCCAGGTGCAGGACTGCCGCTACGCGCTGGCCGCCACCGACCGCCCCACCCGCGCTCAGGTGATCATCTTCAGCTCAGAGGCGAACTAGTAGGGGGCAAGGGTGGCGGCGGCGCCCGGCAGCGCCACCACCACCGGGCACGCAGCGCCTGCGGACCGGTCCGGACGCGGCTCCGATCCGCGGCTCATGCGGTTGCCTCCAGCAGGATCTCCGCCGGTGTCGACTGGTCGACCACGACCTGCCCCGGCTCGTGACGCGTGGTGCGCAGCGGCTGCTCACGCAGCAGCGAGATGAGCAGGACGCCGAGCAGGCAGAGCGGAACGATGGCCAGGAATACGGCGTCGAGCGACTGGGCCATGCCGTCGACCACCGCACCGCGCACGCCGGCGGGCAGGTGGGCCACCGCGGCGGGCGTGCCCAGCAGCTTGTCGAGCGGCACCGACGCGGCGCCGGAGAGGTGGCGCGCGCGCAGCAGCGCAGGCACGTTGGCGCTGAGCTGGGCGCTGAGGATCGCGCCGAGCACGGCCACGCCCATGGCGCCGCCGAGCGAGCGCAGGAACGACGTCGTCGACGAGACCACGCCGAGGTCCTCGCGACGCGCCTCGTTCTGGGAGGCGACGATGAGCACCTGGCCGATCATGCCGGAGCCCGAGCCGACCAGGACCATGGCGACGCCGAGGAGCAGGAACGAGCTGTCCGCACCGAGGCGCGAGAGCAGCAGCATGCCGGTTCCGGAAACGGCCATGCCGACCAGCGGATAGCGCTTGTAGCGTCCCCGCGCGGACATGCGCCGTCCCACGATGGCTCCGCTGCCGACCATGGTCACCACCATGGGCAGGGTCAGCAGTCCGGCGACGGTGGGCGCGCGGTCCTTGACGATCTGCAGGTACAGCGGCAGGTAGGTGAGCGCGCCGTAGAGCAGCACACCGGAGATGAGCAGCCCGCCGCCGGCGATGCGGAAGGTGCGCACCGCGAAAAGATGCGGTGGCAGAACGGGATCGGCGGCGCGGCGCTCGGCGCGCACGGCGCCGAACAGCAGCACCACGACGAGCGCACCGAGGCCCAGCGTCAGCGGCGAGAGCCAGGGAATGGTGTGGCCGCCGAGCGAGAGCACCAGCCCCGCGCAGATGATGCAGCCGCTGATCAGCAGCGCACCGGAGCGGTCGAGCGGCTGGCGGCGGCGCGGCGCCTGGTTCTCCAGCGTCGACTGCACCACCACCATGGCGGCGACCACCAGCGGCAGGCCGACGAGGAAACAGAGCCGCCAGCCGTACGAGCCGTCGACGACCAGGAAGCCGCCGAGCAGCGGACCGCACACGGTGGCCAGCGCGAACGACGCGCCCAGGTAGCCGCTGTAGCGACCGCGGTCGCGCGGGGCGAGCTGGTCGGCGAGGATGGCCTGGGTCAGGGCGACGCTGCCGCCGGTGCCGATGCCCTGCACCGCGCGGGCCATGACCAGCACACCGATGTTGGGTGCCGCGGCGGCGAGCAGTGAGCCGACCATGAAGATGCCAAGCGCGATCTGGAACAGCCGCTTGCGGCCGTGGATGTCGGACAGCTTGCCCCACAGCGGCGTCGACACCGTGGTGGCGAGGAGCTGGCCGCTGGCCAGCCAGGCGAGCTGGTCCTGGCCGCCGAGCTGGCCGACGATGGTGGGCAGCGCCGTGGTCAGGATGGTTTGTGACAGGGATGCCGCAAACAGGCCGAGGATGAGCCCGCTCATCAGCCGCAGGATGCGCCGGTGCTCCGCCGGGCTCAGCGCCCCCCGCCGCGTCAACGCGCGCCCCTGCGCCCGGGCAGGGCGACCAGCAGGGGGCGCTGCACCGCTTCGATCTCGCGGTTGAACCGCTCCAGCAGCGCGGCGAAGCGGGCGACGTCGTCGGCGCTCCACTCACTGAGTGTCTGGCGCAGCCCCTCGCGCCGGCCCTGGCGGACCCGGCTGAGCAGGTCGCGACCCTCGTCGGTGAGACCGACCAGCGCGGCCCGGCCGTCGCTGGGGTCGGGGACGCGGTGGGCCAGCCCGGCCGCCTCCAGGGTGGCGATCTGCCGCGTGACCGTCGACTTGTCGAGCCACAGCGCATCGGCGAGGTCGGTGAGGCGCGTCGGCCCGCGCTCCACCAGCAGTCCGCAGAGGGCGTCGATCGCCGCTTCGAGGTAGGGATGGTCGCCGGTGACCAGGGGCGGCTTGGAGCGCACCCGGCGCCCCAGGGTCAGCAGCTCGCGGCCGAGCTGCTCGTAGGACGCCTGCAGGGACGACGACGGGGCGCGGTTCTCCCTGGCCATGCGCGGATTCTACGATAAGTTGGTTGGTACATGCAACTAATATGGGCGTGCGTCAGATGACCCCCTCGGCGCGCAGCGCCGCGATCTCCTCGTCGCTCATGCCCAGCAGCCCGCCGTAGATCTCCTTGGTGTGCGCGCCGACGCTCGGCCCGGTGTGGCGCACCTCCCCCGGCGTCGCCGAGAAGCGCGGCGTGACGTTGACCATCTGGAACGGCCCGAAGTCCTCGTCCTCGACGGTGAGGAACGCCTCGCGCGCTTTGAAGTGCGGGTCGTTGACGGCGTCCTCCATGTTGTAGACGGGCGCGATGGTCACCGCGTTGTCGGCGGCGACCTGGACGATCTCGTCGCGCGTGTGCGTGGCGAACCACTCGGTGACCGCGGCGTCGATCTCCTCGCGACGCTGCTGCCGCTGCGGCGAGCCGGGCGGGTACGCCGACTCGTCGAGCAGGTCCTCGCGGCCGATCGCCTTCATCAGGTTGGCCCAGATCGCCGTGCCCGCGGTGCCCGAGTGGAGCACGCACCAGCGCCCGTCCGAGGTGGCGAACATGCCGGCGACGCGCAGCGCGTCCTGCCCGATCGACATGTGCGGCCCGGTCGCCGAGCGCTTGGGCATCGGCGGCAGGCCGAGGCCCACGCCCGGGACGCGGTGCTCGCCCACGACACGCAGCATCCCCTCCGACGCGGCGTTGTCGATGAGCTGCCCGGGACCGCCGTGCACGTCGCGGTGGTACAGCGCGAACATGATCGCGTAGGCGATCACCAGCCCGGCCAGGTTGTCGCCCAGCCCGGACATCACCGGCGGCGTGTCGGCGAAGCCGAGCGCGTCGGGCAGGCCCGCGTAGGACTCCACGATCATGCCGTAGGCGGGACGCTGCGAATATGGCCCGAACTGGCCGAAACCCGTCTGCCGCACCATGATCAGCTTGGGGTTGATGGCGTGCAGCGTCTCCCAGCCGAGGTTCCAGCGCTCCATCACCCCGGGTCGGAAGTTCTCGATGACCACGTCGCTGACCGCGGCCAGGCGCTTGAAGATCTCCTGCCCCCTCTCGGTGCGCAGGTCGAGCGTCGCCGACTTCTTGTTGCGCGCCGTGGCCTTCCACCACAGCGACTTGCCCTGGTGCATCGGCGGGAGCTGGCGCATCGGGTCGCCGCCGCCGGGCATCTCCAGCTTGATCACCTCGGCGCCGAAGTCGGCCATCAGGCTGGACGCGAAGGGTGCGGCGAGGAGGACGGCGGGTTCCAGCACACGCACTCCCTGCAGGGGCAGGTCCCCCATCAGTGCTGCGCGGTGACGGTGCGGTCGCCGGCCAGCCAGTCGGCGAGCACGTCCGCCTGGTCCGCGCCGACCTTGGCCCGTCCGGTGTGGCGCACCTTGCCGGGCGTGCGCCCGAACCGGGGAACCACGTTCTGCATCCGCACCGGGCCCAGCTCGTCGTCGTCGACGGTGATGATCGACTCGCGAGCGGCGTACTGCTCGTTCTCGAAGATGTCGGCGATGCTCAGGTAGGGCGCGATGGCCACCCCGTACTTGTCGAAGGTGTCCAGAACCTCGGCGAGGGTGTGCTCGCGGATCCAGGTGCTGATGATGTCGTCGAGCGCACCGCGGTTGGCGACCCGCGCCGTGTTGACGGCGAAGCGCTCGTCGGTCTTGAGGTCGGGGCGGCCGATGGCGTCGTAGAGACGGACCACCATCTCCTGGGTGCTGCCCGTGAACGACGCGTACTTCTCATCCTTGGTCAGCCAGGTGCCCACCGGGGCAACGTAGCTGGTCTTCTCGCCGCCGCGCTCGGTGACCAGGCCGAGCTGGTCGTAGGCGATGGCCAGGAACTCCATGAGCCGGAAGGGCGTCTCGTACAGGGCCAGGTCGATGTGCTGGCCCTCGTGCTTGGGATTGGCGGCGCGCTCGAAGACCGCGGCGAGGATGGCCGCGCAGCCGAGCACTCCGCCGACGCAGTCGGCCACCGGCACACCGGCGTGCACCGGGGGACGGTCCGCGTAGCCGGTGATGTAGGCCATGCCGCTGAACGCCTCGGCGACCCGCCCGAAGGCACGCTTGTGGGCGTATGGACCGGTCTGTCCGAAGCCGCTGGTGCTGAGCATGATGATGCCGGGGTTGATCTGCTTCAGCGTCTGGTAGTCGACGCCCAGGTCGGCCACCGTGCCCACCGAGTAGTTCTCGATGCACACGTCGGCGACCTTGACCAGCTCGTAGAAGGTGTCGCGGTCGGCCTCGTCCTTGAGGTTGAGGCTGATCGCCCGCTTGTTGCGGCCGTTGACCTTCCACCACAGGGGCACGCCGTCCTTGTGAGGGGCGAGCCGCCGGAGGCTGTCCCCCTCCCCCGGCGGCTCCACCTTGACCACGTCGGCACCCCAGTCGGCGAGGAAGGTCGCCGACATGGGGCCGGCGATCAGCTGTCCGAAGTCGATGACGCGCAGTCCCACCAGGGGTCCCTGCGCGGTCTGTGCGGGCTTGCTGCCGTTGCTCGTGGCCATTAGTTGCTGAGCGCGAAGGCGCGCATGGCGTTGCCGGCGACCAGGCCGTGGCGACGCTTGTCGTCCATGCCGTCGGTGAGCTGCTCGATGTACTGCTTGCTCTTCGGCCACAGCGTGGTGCTGTGCGGGTAGTCCGACGACCACATCATCGCCCGGGCCAGCACGTCGTCCTTCTTGGCCAGCTCGAAGCCGACGAAGTCGTCGAGCGCGGTGACGAAGACGTTGGTGCCGACGAACTCCGACGGCGCCTTGGTGATCGGCGGGTGCGCCCAATGCCGCTGGCGCTCGTACTCCTGCTCCATCATCTGCACCCAGAAGGGCACCCAGCCACCGTTGACCTCGGCGTCGACGAAGCGCAGGTTGGGATGGCGTTCGAAGACGCCGGTGAAGATCATCCGGGTCAGCGGGGTGATGCCGGAGAAGAAGCGCTCGACGATGCCGGCGACGTTGAGCCCCGGCTTGTCCTTGGTCATGGCCGCGCCCATCGCCGACTTGACCTCGGGCGGCCGGCCGCCCATGGTGCGGTGGATCGCCGCCGCCACCTTCGCGTCGGCGAGCAGCTTCCAGAAGTTCTCGTAGTACTCGTCGTGGTACTCGTGCACCGCGTTGTAGGGCAGGAAGATGCCGCGCGTGCCCTTGGCGATCACCCGCTCGGTCTCGGCGAGCATGGCCTGCTCACCGTCGTCGACGGCGATGATCGGCAGCGCCAGCAGGCGGTCGGGGGCGACGCCGCAGAAGTCGTCGAGCAGCCAGTCGTTGTACGCCGTCACGCAGGCGAGGCCGAAGTCGCGGTCGGCCATGGTCAGCGCTTCCAGCGTGGCCATCGGGTAGATGGTGGCGGCGTCGACGCCGTCGACGTCCATGTCCTTGAGGTGCGCCTCGCCATCGTAGTTGCCGGGGAGGATCTGCTCCAGGGTGAGGCCGCTCTCCTTGTACTCCTCGTACGGCCGCCCGGCCACGGCGTTGAGGCCGAAGGTGCTCTTGGGCGGCTTGCCGTCGAAGCTCCAGCCGTCGCCACCGTCGGGACCGCGCAGGATGCGGGGCTGGCGGTCGCGGTACTTCGCGGGCAGCCGGTCGAAGGTGTCGGGCGCCTCGATGATGTGGTCGTCCGTGGAGATCACCCGGTAGTCCACGCTGTGCTCCTCCATGTCTGCGAGATGCGCGCAAGTATACCTACTATGATCAGGAACTACAAGGATTCTGGAACGGGGCGGTCCGAGCGCGTCACAGCCTCTACTCGACCGTATACTGGCAACGTGCAAAAGCGGCGGACGACGGATACCGCGCGGCGTGCGCCCGGCGCCGCGGCGAAGAGCGTCCCCAACGGCGCACCGCGGGCGGGCAGGCCGCCGCGTGCAGGCAACGGACGGGCCACCGTGCCCGAGATGGCGCCGGCGGCGGACGAGCCGAAGTACCGGCCCACCGTTTTCGTCAGCGGCCGCACCGAGAAGAAGGCCGAGACGCTGGCCCGCCAGATCCTCGACGACGTCATCGACAGCGGGCTCGAAGCCGGGGCCGTGCTGCCCCCCGAGGCGACCATGCTGGCCCAGTACCGCGTCGGCAGGACCACGCTGCGCGAGGCGCAGCGCATCCTCGAGGTGCACGGCCTGCTCGACATCCGCTCCGGCCCCGGCGGCGGCCCCGTGGTCACCGCGGCGAGCGGGCGCGACTACGGCCGCATGTCGTCGCTGTACTACCGCGCCGCGGGCGTCCGCCTGCACCACCTCATGGAGGCGCGCAACGTCATGGAGCCGGTGGCCGCGCGCCTCGCCGCCGAGCACCAGACCGAGGAGGGCATCGCCAAGCTGCGCCAGCTCATTGCCGAGCTGGAGCGCAAGCCCGAGACCGGCGACAACCGCGCCTTCCTGACTGCCAGCCGCGAGTTCCACGACGTGGTCACGGGAATCTCCGGCAACCCCATCCTCGACCTCTTCGACCAGGGGCTGGTCAGCATGTTCACCGACCGCATGGTCGGCTTCGTCTACCCGCCCAACCAGCGCGACGAGGTCAACCGCCAGCACATCGCCATCGGCAGGGCGATCCTCAAGGGCAACGGCACGCTCGCCGAGCGGCTGATGCGCGAGCACATGGACGAGTACAACCGCTACGCCTGGGAGGGCTGGAGCGGCAGCCTCAACGAGGTCATCGCCTGGCGCTGAGGGTGGCCACCGCGGCCGCCGGCTCGGCCCGGCGGCGCACCCGCACCGCAGTGAGCGGCACCGCCGCCGCCACCACCACGGCGCACATCAGGAAGGCTGCTATGTAGGCGCCCTGGGTCGGGAATCCGCCGGCTGCGCCTGGTCCGCCGGTGAGGATGCCGCCCAGCACCGCGCCGGCGACGGCGCCGCCGACCGTGCGCATGATGGTGTTGATGCCGGTGGCGACGCCGGTGTCCGACGGCGGCACGGCGTCGATGATGATGGCCGGAAGCGTGGCGAAGGCCAGGCTCCCGCCCAGGCCGAGCAGGGTGTTGCCCAGCAGCACCTCCCACAGCGCGCTGTGCAACAGGGCGAGCTCGAGCAGGCCGATCGCCAGGGTGACGGCGCCGGCCCGCACCATCAGCCGCGCCGGGTAGGTGGCGATGCCGGCGAGGCGCGACGCCACCAGCGAGCCGCCGCCCTGGGGCAGCATGACCAGGCCGGTGGCCAGCACCGACAGGCCGAGGCCATAGCCGGTTGTGGCCGGAGTCTGCACGAACTCGGTGATCAGGAAGAGCGGCCCGTAGATGCCGAAGCCGATCAGCAGGGCCATCAGGTTGGCCGAGAGCACCGCGGGCATGAAGAGCTGGCGCGGGTCGACCAGCGGCTGGCGGACGCGCCGCTCCACCGCGATCCAGAGCAGGAACAGCGCGGCGCCCCCGACCGTGAGCCCCAGCGCCTGCGCATCACCGACGCCGCGCTTGCCGAGCTGGGCGATCCCCAGCAGCAGCACGGTGAGCCACGCCGCCATGAGCAGCGCACCGGCGACGTCGATCCGGCCGCGCATGACGTTGCGCGAGGACGGCACGCTGAGCACCACGGCGATGCCCGAGGCCAGCGCGCACACCGTGCCGCCCCAGAAGATGACGTGGTAGTCGTGGACGAACTGGCTGACCGCACCGGCCAGCACCAGGCCCAGCGACGCGCCCAGTGCCAGCGTGGCGCTGAGCCAGCCGATGCCCGCGCGCAGACGGCGCTCGTCCCACTCGTCGGCGACGATGGTCATGGACAGCGGGAACACCGCCGAGGCGCTGCCCTGGAGGACGCGCGCCACCAGCAGCAGGGGGAACGACGTCGTCGTCGCCGCCACCAGCGAGCCGGCGCAGAGCAGGACCATCGCCGCGGCCAGGGCGCGGCGCTTGCCGAACATGTCGCCGAGCCGGCCCAGCAGCGGCGCGCACACCGCCGCCGCCATGAAGTTGGCGGTGAGCACCCAGCTCACCGCGGCGGTGGAGACGTGGAGCTGATCGCGCAGCCCAGGCAGCAGGGGCACCACCATGGTCTGGAAAACCGCGATGGTCAGCGCCGAGGACATCAGCGCCAGGAAGGCGCCGCGCCCCAGGCGATTGGTGTCAGGCGTCGCCGTCACGCGTGGTTGCGGGCATGCCTGGTCTCCATCTGGGTGGTCACGTACTCGATGATCTCGGCCAGCGGCGCGCCGGGGGTGAAGATGCGGGCGACGCCCTGGCGCTCCAGCTCGATGACGTCGTCGGGTGGCACGATACCGCCACCGAAGACGGTGATGTCGTTGGCGCCCAGCTCGCGCAGGTGGCGCAGCACCTCGGGGAACAGGGTCATGTGGGCGCCGCTGAGGATGCTGAGGCCGACGCCGTCGACGTCCTCCTGCACCGCGGCGTTGGCGATCATCTCCGGCGACTGGCGCAACCCGGCGTAGATCACCTCGACGCCCGCGTCGCGCAGGGCGCGGGAGATCACCTTGATGCCGCGGTCGTGGCCGTCGAGGCCCACCTTGGCGGTGAGCACGCGGATCGGTGGGCGCGATGCGGCCATCACCCCGGCTGGAGGCACACCTTCATTGCCCGGATCAGCCCGTCCTCCACCTGGAAGACGTCGACCACCTGGTTCACCGTGCCGTCCCCGGTCTCGACGCGCAGCAGTGCAGCCACCGTCGGCAGGTTGACGAACAGCGCCTCCACCTGAGGCTGCGGCCGGCGCACGAAGACGCCGCGGTAGAAGGCGTCGATCTGGTCGCGCCCGGAGTGCACGCCGTCGCCGTGGTCCAGCACCGCGTCGGGCGCATAGAGCTGGGCGACGGAGGGATCGGTCGCGCGCACCCGCGCGAACACTGCGTGGACGATCTCTTCAGGTGTCATCAGAACCACGATTTCTCCAGGTATGTCCCGAACACGCCGGCCAGGGTGGCCATGATCTCCCCCTCGGTGGCGCGGGCGCGGACGCAGTCGAGCAGGCGGGGCATCAGCGGCGCGGAGTCGTCGCCGGCGGCGGCGCGCAGCTCGTCGAGCCGGTTGGCCACGCCGATACCGTCACGGTTGGCACGAACCGCGGCCAGCCGCTCGCCCTGGGCGCGCTCCAGCGCGGGGTCGATGCGCAGGATGGAGACCGGCTCCTCGTCCTCACTGGTGAACGCGGTGGTGCCGACGATCACCCGCTCGCCGCTCTCCAGCAACTGCTGCTGGCGGAAGGCCGCCTCGGCGATCTCGCGCTGCGGGTACCCCTCCTCCACCGCCGCCACCATGCCGCCGCGACGCTCGATCTCCTCCAGGTAGGCGATGGCGTCGGCCTGGATGCGGTCGGTCAGCCACTCCACGTACCAGGAGCCGCCGAGCGGGTCGACCACCGCGGGCACGCCGGTCTCGTAGGCGATCACCTGCTGGGTGCGCAGGGCCACCTGGGCCGCCTTCTCGGTGGGCAGGGCGAGCGCCTCGTCGAAGGCATTGGTGTGCAGGGATTGGGTGCCGCCGAGCACCGCGGCGAGCGCCTCGACGGCGGTGCGCACGATGTTGTTCTCGACCTGCTGCGAGGTCAGCGACACCCCCGCCGTCTGGGTGTGGAAGCGCAGCTTCAGCGAGCGCTCGTCCTGGGCGCCGTAGCGCTCGCGCATCCAGCGCGCATAGATACGCCGCGCCGCGCGGAACTTGGCGATCTCTTCGAAGAAGTCGATGTGGGCGTCGAAGAAGAAGCTCAGCCGCGGCGCGAAGTCGTCCACCGCGAGCCCGGCCTCGATCGCCGACTCCACGTAGGCGAAGCCGTCGGCGAGGGTGAAGGCGAGCTCCTGCGCCGCGGTCGAGCCCGCCTCGCGGATGTGGTAGCCGCTCACCGACACCGGGTTGAAGCGCGGCACCTCCTTACTGCAGAAGGCGACCACGTCGGTGACCAGGCGCATCGACGGCCGCAGCGGGAAGATGTACTCCTTCTGGGCGATGAACTCCTTGAGGATGTCGTTCTGCAGCGTGCCGCCCAGCTTGTCGAAGCCCACGCCGCGCTCCTCGGCGACCACCAGGTACTGGGCGAAGACGATCGGCGCCGGTGAGTTGATGGTCATCGACGTGGTCACCTGGGCGAGGTCGATGCCGTCGAAGAGCGCGTGCATGTCCTCGACGGTGTCGACGGCGACGCCGCAGTGGCCCACCTCGCCGTGCGCCTCGGGGGCGTCGCTGTCGTAGCCCATCAGGGTGGGCATGTCGAAGGCCACGGAGAGCCCGGTCTGCCCCTGCGACAGCAGGAAGCGGTAGCGCGCGTTGGTCGATGCGGCGTCGCCGTAGCCGGCGAACTGGCGCATGGTCCACAGCTTGGTGCGGTAGAGGTCGGCGTGGATGCCGCGCGTGTAGGGGAAGGCGCCCGGCTCGGTGGCGTCGGGGGGGAGCACGTCGCCGGGACCGTAGACGGGCTCCAGCAGGATGCCGCCGAGCGTCTCGACGGGCACCGGCGGCCGGCTCGGGCGCCCCGAGGCCGGGGCGGGTCCGCCGCTAACCTTGAAGTTCCTCATCATAGTCATCATACTTCGCGCCGGAGGTAAGTCGATGGGCAAGCAGTACCAGGTCATCAACGCCGACGGGCACAACGAGGTCCCCGTCGACCGCTGGATCCATCGCGTGCCGGAGCAGCACCAGCACGCCATGCCCAAGCTGGTCAAGCACGAGGACGGCGCCGACAAGTGGCGCATCGAGATCGACGGGCAGCGCTGGGAACGCAGCGCCAGCGGCAACCTGGTCGCCGACTGGGACTACGACGAGTTCATCCCGGTCAAGCCGCGCTACTACCGCGAGGACGGCTCGCGCCGCCCGGGCAGCGGCGACGCCATCCAGCGCCTCCAGGAGCAGGACCTCGACGGCGTCGACGCCGAGGTGATGTTCCCGCCCGTCTACAGCCCGATCTTCTTCCGCAACGCGCTCAAGGACGTCGACGCCGAGGCGCACAAGGCGTTCATCCGCGGCTACAACGACTGGCTCGCCGACGAGTACTGCAGCGTCGCGCCCGACCGCCTGATCGGCGTGGCCATGCTCCCCGAGACCGGCGTCGACGACGCCATCAAGGAGATGCAGCACATCAAGGAGAAGGGCCTGCGCGGCGTCGCCCTGGCGGTGTGGCCCAACGGCAGCGCCTTCTACGAGCCGCAGGACGACCGCTTCTTCGCCGCCTCCCTGGAGATGGGCGTGAAGATCTCGCCGCACGGCAACTTCGGTGGCGTCCGCCCGGTGCAGCCCGGCGCGGCATCGCTGACCAAGGATTCCCTGGTGGCGGGCGGCTTCGGGCCTTCGTACACCATCGGCCAGCTCATCGTCTACGGCGTCTTCGACCGCTTCCCCGAGCTGCAGGTCTACTTCGCCGAGACCCAGGCGGGATGGCTGCCGCACGTGCTCAACTGGACCGACGAGTTCTACCGCCGCTGGAACACCTACGTGGGGCTGGACCTGCCGCGCATGCCCAGCGAGTACTACCGCGACCACGTCAAGTTCAGCTTCATCGTCGACCGCATGGCGATGACCCTGCGCCATTACATCGGCATCGAGATGCTGATGTTCGGCACCGACTTCCCGCACAGCGTGGGCACCTTCCCGCACACCCGCGACTGGATCGAGGACCTCTTCGAGGGCGTGCCCGAGGACGAGCGCCGCAAGGTGCTGGTCGACAACGTCGCCGACTTCTACGGCCTCGACAAGACCGCCGAGCTGACGCCCACGCCGCAGCGGGCGACTGCGGGAGCAGCGCAATGATCACCGTCAGGACCAGCCGGATGCCGCACGGCTCCGAGTTCAAGCGCATCCACAAAGCCGTTGAGCACCTCTACTACCTGACGCTGTTCACCGCGGTGCCCGAGTACGCGGGGCGCAGCGACACCTGGCAGTCGTGGCTGGACGTCGGCACCGACCTCGGCGTGCGCGAGGCGCCCAAGGTGGTCGCGCCCGCGGATCGCTACGTCGAGTCGATCTACTCGGGGACGCGCGAGGTGCGCATCGACCCGCGCGGCAACGCCCAGGCACTGGAACAGCTGGCGGAGCTGCTGCAGTCGGTGCCGGACATCGAGGCGCACTTCGCCGGCGCCGGGCTACCGCCTCGCTTCCAGGGCCTGCTGCGGCAGAGCGTCGCGTCGCTGAGCGTCGGCGACGTCGTCGCCATCGAGGCGCCGGCGATGGTGGCGGCCGGTGAGCACCAGCAGGCACGTCAGTGAGGTGACGCCGAGGACGGCCATCACGACTGCCATCGGCAGCGCGGTGCCCGTCCCGGCGATGCCGACCAGCGGGGCCACCGCCGCGCCGCTGCCCATCTGCATGGCACCGAGCAGCGCGGAGGCCGTCCCCGCGGCCTCGGGGTGGAGCGTCAGCGCCAGGGCCATGCCGTTGGGCAGCACGAAGCCCAGGGAAAACATGATCACGAATAGCGGCGCCAGCACGCCGGCCAGTCCGAAGGCGTGCGCGCCCACGGCGGCGAGCAGCGCCAGCGCCGCCACGGTGACCGAGGTCATCCCGTAGCGCAGCAGGCGGGCGATGGGCACGGCGCCGGCCAGGCGGCGGTTGATCTGCGTCCCCGCCACCAGGCCGAGCGCGTTGAGCCCGAAGACCAGCGCGTACGTCTGCGGCGACAGCCCGTAGATCCCCTGCAGCACGAACGACGAGCCGGAGATGTAGGTGAAGATGGCCGCGAAGGCGAGGCTTCCCGCCACCGCGTAGGCGACGAAGAGGCTGTCGCGGAACAGCGAGCGGAATGCCCTGCCGGTGTCGTGCAGGCTGCCGGCGCGACGCCGCTCCGGGGGCAGCGTCTCGCGCAGGCCGGCGGCGGCGGCGACGCCGACCAGCGCGCCGATCAGGGCGAGCACCAGGAAGACGCCGCGCCACGACGTCGCGCGCAGCAGCTGGCCGCCCAGTGACGGCGCCAGGATCGGCGCCAGGCCGGTGATCAGCATCAGCAGTGAGAAGTAGCGCGCCGCGGCGACGCCGGTGTGCTTGTCGCGGACGATGGCGCGCGCGATGACCACGCCCGCGGCGCCGGTGAGGCCCTGCACCAGGCGCAGCCCGGCGAGCGCGAAGACCGACGGCGCCACCGCGCAGAGCAGGGACGCGGCCACGTAGCCGATCACCCCGAAGAACAGCGGACGCCGCCGCCCCACCGCGTCGCTGATCGGTCCGGCGAGGAGCTGGCCGAGCGCGATGCCGGCCAGGAAGGTGGTCAGGGTGAGCTGCACCTGCGACGGCCCGGTGTGGAAGTCGCGTGCGATCGCCGGCAATGCCGGCAGGTACATGTCGATGGACAGCGGGGCGAACGCCGTCAGCGCGCCGACGATGAGGAAGAACCTCAGTCGCTGCCAGCCCGTCGTCGCCGCGGCGACCGTGGTCATCAATTGCGCCCCCGCGCCCGGCCGCGGTTCAGCGGCGGGGCGTCATGTCGAGATCAGGTGGAGGCGATTCTGGCACTTTCCAGCGCAGGTACCCCTTGTCGTACATCTCGTGGTACGCGTTGGCGGAATCGACCATGGATGTGAACGCGGTTTCGAAGGCGTCCCAGTCCTCGCCGTCGATGGCCCGCTTCACCGCGGCCACCTCCTCGGCGATGAACCTGTCGACGTTGTCGCTGTACTTGGGGCGCATGAACGCGCCCTTCTCCATCAGCCCGACCGCCTCCTTGAGCTGGAAGGCGGCGAGAGGTTTGTTGTGCGCCTTGCCCGCGTAGTAGCACTTCCACATCCGCGCGCCGATCAGCGGCATGATCTCGGCCATGCCGGGCAGCACCAGGCCCAGGTCGCTGAGGTCGAAGCTGCCCTTGCCGGTGTCGATGACGTGGTCGTGGACGCCGTCCTGCTCCGGGGTCATTTTGCGCGCTCCTCAGTCCGGCCAACCTGCCGACAGTTGCCACTGCGGATATTTCTGAATATAGTACACATGATCGTGAGCCCCCGACCCGGCAGGAGGGGGACTCACCGCACCGGCAAGCAGACAGAAAAGACGACGTGACGGCGGGTGCTCGTGAGCCCCGCTCCCGCGCGCCCGCTTCTCCAGACACGGCGGCCGATTTCATTGCGATCGAACGGTTGGATGGTAGGAGGAGCACAGTGACGAGACTTGCCAGGGGCCTGGCCACAACTTTGGCTGGGTCGACGATGCTGCTCGGGCTCGCCGCCTGCGGCTCATCATCCGACAACAACGGCACCGCCACGGGCGGCGGCGCCAACACCGCGGCCGCCGTCACCTGCAACTCGCCGGGTGTCACGGCCAGCAGCATCACCATCGGCGACCTGCTGCCGCTGAGCGGCGCGGGCGTCACCCAGCGCGCGGGCTGGGACGACGGCGCCAAGGCACGTTTCGCGGCGCAGAACGACGCGGGTGGTGTCAACAAGCGCACCATCACCCTGGTCACCGACGACGACAAGTCGACCGCCAGCGGCTCGCTCGACTCGGGCAAGGACCTGGTCGAGAACAAGGGCGTGTTCTCCATCCTCGAAGCCCCGCTGCAGGACGGCGCGCTCGACTACCTGCAGACCCAGGGCGTGCCTGACGTGGGCTGGTCGACCGCCGACGTCGGCGCCAAGCACAGCAACTTCTACAGCATCACCGGCGCGGTCATCCCCGGCGTGGGCACCACCACCATCGCCCAGTTCATCAAGGACCAGGGCGGCAGCCACGTCGCCAACTTCACCGTCGCCGACCCGCAGGCGACCACCGCGGGACAGATCTTCGCCAAGGCGGCGGTGCAGGTCGGCATCAGCGTCGACTACTCGCGCTTCAACGTCCCCTTCGTCCCCGGTGACTTCACCGCCGACGCCCAGACCATGCTCTCCAAGCACATCGACGCGGCGACGCTGGCGATCACCAACAACGTCGGCATCGCCCTCTACAAGGCGGCCAAGCAGGCCGGTGTCAACTTCAAGGCGTTCGTCTTCCCCAACTTCTACGACCCGACCGCGATCCAGCAGGTCGGCGCCGACGTCGCCGGCACCTTCACCGGCCTCAACACCGCACCCTTCGAGCTGAAGCTGCCCGAGAGCGTGAAGTTCCAGGCGGCGATGAGCAAGTACGTGCCCTCGGGCAAGGTCAACCTGCTGGCCATGACCGGCTGGCTGGCCGCCGACTTCACCATCGAGGTGCTGCAGCAGCTCGGTTCCTGCCCGACCCGTGACGCCTTCATCAGCGCCATGTCGAGCAAGACGTACGACGGCCACGGCACGCTGGGCACCACCATCAAGTACCACCAGCCCAACTACTGCAGCTGGTTCGCCAAGCTGACCGCCAACGGCTACGAGCCCGTCGGCACCAAGCCGACCTGCGGCCAGCCGGTGCAGTAAGCCAACAGCACCACACCCCAACCCGGGAGCCGTCGTCACCCAGTGCGGGTGGCGGCGGCTCCGCTCTTTAAGCCGGAACGGCGGCGCTGCTCCCGAGGTAGGCGCGGCGCACCTCGGCGGTGTCCAGCACCTCGCGCGGTGCTCCCACACCGATGACGTGCCCGAAGTCGAGCACGTAGAGCAGCGTGGACACGGAGAGCACGAAGTCCAGGTCGTGCTCCACCAGCAGCACCGAGAAGCCGTAGCGATCGCGCGCCTGGGCCAGCACCTTGCCGAACGCCTGCGTCTCGCCGGTGTCGAGCCCTGCGGACGGCTCGTCCAGCAGCAGCAGCTTGGGTTCGAAGAGCAGCGCCTGGGCCACCTCGACCAGGCGGCGCGTGCCCAGCGGGATCTCGCTGGGCAGGCGGCGCGCACAGGCGTCGAGGCCGAGCATGTGCATGACCTCGTCGACCACCTGGTTCTCGTCGGCCGACTGCGGCCCGAAGCCGAGGCCGAGGATGTCGGTGAGCACGTGATGGTGGCGGTGCACGATGCGCCGCGCCAGCACCAGGTGGTCGCGCACCGTCACCTCGGCGAAGAGGCCGGCGTGCTGGAAGGTGCGCGACACGCCGCGACGAGCGAAGTCCTGCGGGATCCTGCCGGTGACGTCGACGCCGCCGACGCACACCGTGCCTGTGGACGGACGGGTCAGTCCGCTGAGCACGCCGAGCAGGGTGGTCTTGCCGGCGCCGTTGGGGCCGACCAGGCCGACCACGGAGTGCGACGGGATGCTGAGGTCGACGTCGATCAGCGCCTTGACGCCGCCGAAGGAGACGCTGATGCCGCGCGCCTCGGCGACCGGGGTTGCGGTGGTGGTGCTGTCGCTCATGCCGCGGGCACCTCCGTCACCGACTCGGCCACGGGCGGCGCGTGGTGCAGCAGGTGCACGACCTTGCGGCGCAACCAGCGGAACTGCGCGGCGTGCATCGCCACCACTCCGTCAGGATGGCGCGCGACCGCGATGGCGCCCAGGCCGAACAGTGCCGTCGGCAACGTCTGCCAGCTCTGGCTGAGGTGGTCGGAGATGATCTGCGGGAAGATCGAGAAGGTGATGCCCGCGATCAGTGCGGCGGGGATGGAGCGCAGCCCCAACGTCGCCACCACGGCGAACCACACCAGGCCGGTGATGGTGGCGTAGTTGGAGGGCAGGGCGCGGAACTGGTACATGGCCAGCATGCTGCCGCCGACGCCGGCAATGAACGCGGCGATGGCGAACGCCGACACCTTGAGCCGCCACGGCCGGATGCCCAGCGTGGTGGCGCGCACCGCGTCGCTGCGCACCGCGGCTAGCTCCAATCCCGTGCTGGAACGCTTGAGGTTCCACACCACCAGCGCGCACGCCGAGAAGACGAACAACGCCAGCAGGTAGAAGGCGATCTTGCCGCTGAAGTCGATGGGCCCGAGCTTGGGCGGGGTCACCGCCACGCCGATGGAGAAGTTGTCGAAGCGGCCGACGGTGTAGATCATGTTCTCCAGCAGCAGCCCCATGCCCAGCGTTGTCAGGGCGACGTAGAGGTCGCCGAGGCGCACCGAGATCAGCGCCACCATGACGCCCAGCGTCGCCGCGGTCGCGCCGGCGAGCAGCACGGCGAGCAGCATCGGCCAGTGGAACTCGGTGGCGAACTGTCCCACCGCGATGGCGCCGACACCGGCGAGCGTCGACTGGCCGAGCGAGATGATGCCGGCCTGCCCGGTGATCACCGTGAAGGACAGGAAGATGGTGCCGATGACCAGGCCCTCCGAGGCCAGGCCGAGCCAGAAGTTGCTGAGCAGCAAAGGAAAGGCGCCGCCGAGCAGCACCGCCCAGACGGCCAGCGGCATCAGCGAGCGCACCCGCGAGCGCTGCCGCCGCCGTGCACCGGCGGCGACGTCGTCGTGCTCCGCCTCGGGATTGACGCCCATCGCCTGGGCGCGGCTGCCCACCGTCTCCCGAGCCGAGCCCCAGAAGAGCAGGAAGATGACCAGCAGGATGAAGGGCATGCTGGGCACGATGCCCTTGAGCACCACGCTGTCGGAGGGGATGAACTTGGTGACGATCTGCTGCGCCAGGCCCACCACCAGGCCGCCGACGAAGGCGAGCAGCAGGTTGTCCATGCGGGCCAGCACCACCGCGGCGAACGACGCCACCACCAGGATGTTGAAGGAGTCGACGTCGAGGGTGACCAGCGGGACCAGCAGCACACCGGCCAGTCCGGCGAGCATCGCGCCCAGCGCCCACGTGCCCATCGAGACGCGCTGCGGGTCGGTGCCGACCAGGCGGCTCACCGTCGCGGAGTCGACCACCGCGCGGATCAGCAGACCGAACGTGGTGAAGCGCATCACCGCGAACATGCCGACGGCGACGGCCACGGCGAAGCCGAGCACCAGCACCTGGTCGAGGTTCAGGGTGACCCCGAAGACGTGGTACAGCGCGGGATTGGCGCCGGCGAGGCCGACGGTGTTGAGCGTGGCGTCGTAGCCGAAGATGAGCTGGGCGACGGCGGGGATGGCGACGAAGAGGCCGATGGTCGCCACCAGGCGCACCACCTGCGAGGAGTTGGTGAGGTGGCGGAAGAGGAATCCCCAGAGGAAGACGCCGAACAGCGGCGCGAACACCAGGATCGACAGCGCGGCGCTGACCCAGCTGTTCCAGTGCCACACCTGGGCCATCTGGTAGTACATGCGCGCGATCAGGAAGGCGATGGCGCCGTGCCCGAAGTTGAAGATGCGCGACGACTTGTAGGTGAGCACCAGGCCCGTGGCGGCGATCGCGTAGATCGAGCCGAGCACCAGTCCGGAGATGATGTAGGCGGACACTTCTGCTCCTCAGGCGGTCTGCAGATATGACTTCAGGATCTCGTCGCGCACTTCCCGCGGCGGGCCGTGTAGCTCGACGCGTCCGTGGCTGAGCATGCAGGCGTCGTCGGCGAAGTCCAGGGCGCGCTCGACGAATTGCTCGATGAGCACCAGCGAGATGCCCGCCTCGCGCACGGTGCGCAGCACATCGTAGACGCGGTCGACGATCTGCGGCGCAAGTCCCAGCGAGGGCTCGTCCACGACGAGCACACGCGCTTCGCCGGCGAGCACGCGCGCCAGCGCCAGCATCTGCTGCTCGCCGCCCGACAGCGTTCCGGCGATCTGCCGCCGCCGCGAGCCGAGCACCGGGAACAGCGTCAGCACCCGGTCGAGCGACGCGTCACGCCGTTCGCGCGGCACGCCGTTGCGCAGTGCCATGCGCAGGTTGTCCATCACCGAGAGGCCGCGGAAGATGCCGCGGTCCTCGGGCACCAGGGCGATGCCGCGCCGGGCCAGCCGGTGCGCCGCCATCCCGGTGACGTCGACGCCGTCGAAGTGCACGGTGCCCTCGGTGGGCCGGACCAGACCGGTGATGGCCCGCGCCAGGCTGCTCTTGCCGGCGCCGTTGGGCCCCAGGACCACCACCGCCGTCCCGGTGTGCAGCTCGAACGACACGCGCGTCACCGCCGGGGCCGCCCCATAGGCGACCGAGAGGCCACGGACCTCCAGCAGCGCCCTGACCTCTGCGCTCACTTGCTCGACCTCTCCAACACGTTGTCCATGCGATTCTCGCCACGTCCCGCGTCCGCGGCGTTGCTCTTTACCCGAACCGTCGCAACAGGATCGCCTGACCCACGTTGCCGCCACCTCCGCCCACAACTCCCACGTCCGCCCTGCCGACCTGGCGCTCGCCCGCCTGGCCGCGAAGCTGCAGGCAGGCCTCGTAGAGCAGCCCCCAGCCGATGAAGCGCCCCTCGGAGAGCTGCCCTCCCGAGGTGTTCACCGGCAGCTCGCCCTGCAGCGAGATGCGCGAGCCGTCACCGATGAAGTCCTTGCTCTCGCCCTCACCGCAGAGGCCCAGCGCCTCCAGCCAGGCGGGGGTGAAGATGCTGAAGCCGTCGTAGACCTCGGCGAAGTCGACGTCGGCGGGGGTCATGGTGGTGCGTGACCACATCTGCGCGGCGGCGTCGTACGCCTTCATCGTCGCCATGTCGGCGCGCTGCTCCCAGTAGGCGCGACCCCGCCGCGCCGCACCCAGCGCCTCGACGGCGATCGCCGGCGACGGCGTGTCGCCCGCGTGATCGACGGTGGACATCACCACCGCGATCGAGCCGTCGGCGGGGACGTCGCAGTCGAAAAGGCACAGCGGCGTGGAGATCATCCGCGCCTCCATGTAGTCGTCCATAGTCAGCGGGGTGCGGAAGACGGCGCCCTCGTTGAGCGCGGCGTTGCGGCGCTGGTTGACCGCAACTGCGCCCAGCGTCTCGCGGCCCATGCCGTAGCGGTCGAAGTGGATCTGCGCCTGCCACGCCGCCCAGCTCGCCGCCGACATCGAGCCGTAGGGCAGGTGCCACTGCGTCGTGCCGCCACTGCGGCCGGGCCTGCTGCCCATTGCCGCCTGGCGCCCGCCGCCCGCCTGCGCGGTCGCCTCGGTGACGGTGCGCACCAGCAGGACGTGGCGGCACATGCCCGAGGCCACCGCCATCGCCGCGGCGACCACGCCGCCGAGCACGTTGAGCCCCTCCATGCCCGAGCAGTACCACTCCAGGCTGAGGCGCAGGGTCTCCTGGATGGTCGCGCAGCCGGGACCGCCGAAACCGGCCATGGGGCTGACGTTCTCGCCCGGCCAGGTGATCAGGCCGTCGACGTCCGACGGACGCAACCCCGCGTCGGCGATGGCGGCGAGGCAGGAGTCGACGGTCAGCTCCAGCGAGTCGCGGTTGATGCGCCGCCCGGTCTGGGAGCGGCCGATGCCGCTGATGACCACGCGCTGCTCCAGCTCCGCGGCGCTGCTCTTCATGCCGGCTCACCGACCGGCCGGAACAGTGGGATGAAGACATCCTCGACCTGCTCGAAGCAGACCTCGACGGGCATGCCGATGCGCAGCTGCGCGGGGTCGCAGTCGACTAGGTTGGTGACCAGGCGAAGCTGCGGCTGCTCGTCCAGCTCGACCAGCGCGATCACATACGGAGTCGCGAAGGCGGGATGCCACGGCTGGTGGTTGACGGTGAAGGTGTTCACCGTGCCGCGGCCGCTGACCTCCTGCGCGCCCACCTCGCGCGACAGGCACTCCGGACACACCGGACCGGGCGGGTGGAGCCAGTACCCGCAGGACGCGCAGCGGGCGATCATCAGGCGGCCCTCGGCGCCGCCGGTCCAGAAGGCGCGGTTCCACAGGTCGAGCTCGGGCAGTGGCCGCGGGGGCCTGGCCGCGCCGTCCTGCGCGTCACCGCCCTGAGGGCGGCTGACATCAGCGGCGATGCGCTGCAATGCGTTCTCCTGAGCGCGGCGTCCTGGTGCGACTCCTCGGGCGGCGCATGCCGGGCTGCCGGTCCGGGAGGGTATGCAGATTCTGCTTACTATGATCAGCGAATGCAACCCCCTTGGCGAAGCTCGGCCGGCCACTGGACTTCCGGCAGATGATGGTTATGATGATCAGCGTTGGAGGAGAGTCATGACCGAGCTTCGCCGCCCTCTGCGGGTGCAGCGTCCCGAGCCCCAGGTCACCCCGCTGACGGCGCCGTTCTGGGAGGCGACGCGCGCCGGGCTGCTCGCCCTGCAGCGCTGCACGGCCTGCGGCCGCTTCCACCACCCGCCCGTGCCACTCTGCCCGGAGTGCCACTCCAGCTCGTTCGAGGCCACCCCGGTGAGCGGCCGCGGCACGGTCTACGAGTACACGGTGATGCGCCAGGCCCGGGTCATGGGCTTCGAGGACCTGGTCCCCTACGCCTGCCTGGTGGTGGAGATCGACGAGCAGCCCGGCGTCTTCGTCGTCGGCAACCTGGTCGACGCGCCGGCCGCTGACGCCCGCGTCGGCATGCGGGTCGCGGTGCGCTTCGAGCCCTACGGCGACGAGGGCTTGCAGCTTCCCCAGTTCGCGCCCGCGGGCGCGGAGGAATCCTGACCATGGTCATGCCGATCAGCAACCGGGTGGCCGTCGTCGGCACCGGCTTCTCGCGCATCGGCCGCCACCTCGACGCCAGTTGCGGTGAGCTCGCCATCGAGGCCAGCCGCCGCGCCGTGGAGGACGCCGGGCTCAGCTTCGACGACATCGACGGCATCAGCAACTATCCCAATCCCTCGCGCCTGGGCGCGGGCAACGTCGACGGCGTCGACCTGGTGACCGTCAACTACATGACCCGCACCGCTCCGCTGCGCAACCTGCGCTGGAGCTGCTCGATCACCCAGGGCACGGTGAGCGGCTCGCTGGTCGAAGCGGTCCACGCCGTGGCCGCGGGCGCCTGCAACTACGCGCTCGTCTACCGCGCCATGTACAGCCCGCCGGGCGCCTTCGGCATCGCCGACGTGCGCCTGGCCACCGGCGACGCCCAGTTCACCGCGCCCTACGGCTTCAGCAACACGGTGATGATGTGGGCGGTGCCGTACTCGCGCTACATGGCCAGGTACGGCGCGACGCGCGAGGAGCTGAGCACCTTCATCGTCGGCAACCGCCACAACACCACGCTCAACCCCGACGCGGTGTTCCACGACCAGCCGATCGGCCGCGACGACTACATGCGCTCGACCATGGTCGCCGACCCGCTGAGCATGCTCGACTGCGACATGGCCGTCGACGGCTGCGGCGCGCTGATCGTCACCACCGCCGAGCGCGCCCGCGATCTGCCGGTCACGCCCGCGTACGTCACCGGGTGCGCGTCGCTCGGCGTCGGCTACGACAACGCCCCGGTGCTCACCCTCGACAGCTTCATGAACAGCGCGCGCCGGCTCGCCGGCACCGTCTGGGAGAACAGCGGCCTCGGCCCCACCGACGTCGACAGCCTCAACCTCTACGACGGCTTCAGCTTCTTCCCGATGCTGTGGCTGGAGGCGTTCGGCTTCTGCGGCGAGGGCGAGGGGCACGAGTTCATCCAGGACGGTCGCGTCGCCCTCGGCGGCACCCATCCGCTCAACACGTCGGGCGGCGCCCTGGGCATGGGGCGGCTGCACGGCACGCCGCAGCTCATCGAGGGCGTGCGCCAGGTGCAGGGCCGCTGCGGTCCGCGCCAGGTCGAGGGCTGCGAGATCGCCCTGGTGCAGGCCGGTTCGCCGCTGCACGGGTCGGGCGCGCTCGTCCTCTCGAAGCACGCGTAGCCGCGCGGGATGGCGCTGATCGAGAGCGCGGCACCGCCGCTGGACACACCGCGCGCACGGCCCTGGGGCCCGCAGCTCGGCGTGCTCTGGAGCGGCCAGTGCCTGACCGTCCTCGGCTCGGCGTTCGTCATGCCGTTCCTGCCGTTCATGGTGGAGAGCACCGGTGTGCACGGCGGCGCCATCGCGCTGTGGAGCGGCGCGCTGATGACCTGCACGCAGGGTGGCATGGCGCTGTTCTCACCGATCTGGGGCCGCGTCGCCGACCGCACCGGGCGCAAGCCGATGCTGGTGCGAGCGATGCTCGGCGCCGGTGTCACCAGCATCGCCATCGGCATCGCGCCCAACGTCGAGGTGATGGCGGTGCTCTTCTTCGTGCGCGGGTCGCTGGCGGGGATCAACGCCGCGGGCTCGGCGCTGGTGACCACCATGGCGCCGCCCGACCGCGTCGCCCACAGCCTGGGCGTGCTGCAGTCGTCGCTGTACATCGGCAGCACCATGGGGCCGGCCATCGGCGCCGTGCTGGTGCCCGCGGCGGGTGTGCGGCTGTCGTTCGTGATCGCGGGCGGCGTGCAGTTCGTCGCCGGGTTCGCGGTGGCGCGCTTCGTCGAGGAGCGCTTCGTGCGCGAGACCTCGGTGCAGAGGCAGGCGCGCTCGCACGGCCGGGCCGGATTGCGCGACGCCGGAGTGCTGGGCACCGTCGGCGTGCTGCTGATGATGGGCCTGCTCGCCCAGGCGGTCGCCTCGGGGATGGGCGCGTCGATGCCGCTGCGGGTGCGCGCGCTGGCCTCGCCGGGGCACGTCGCTCTCGCGGTGGGTGTGGTCGCCGCCATGCAGGCGTCGGCGAGCGCGGTGTCGGCGCTGATGATTGGCCGGGTGGGACGGCGCATCGGCTACCGCCGCATGCTGGTCGCCACCAGTGTCTGGGCGGTGGGCGTCTTCACCGCGCTGGTCTTCGTGCCGTCGCTGATCGGCGTGGCCCTGCTCGCCTCTGCGGCGGGATTCGCCCTGGGCGCATTCGTGCCCGCGGTCAACACGCTGCTCGGCCTGGTGACGCCCGCGCCGATGCGCGCCGAGGTGTTCGGCTACGGCGGCACCGCGTACGCCATCGGCGGCCTGGTGGCGCCGATCACGGCGAGCTCGTTGATCGCGGGCTTCGGGACCAGGGCGCCCTTCATCCTGCTGGCGGGACTGGAGCTGCTGGTGGCGGTGTGGGCGGCGCGATCGCTGCATCGCGTCGCCGGAGTGCGCGGGTGACTGGCCCGGGAGTTCCTGCCTGGAGTGGCCCGAAGTCACCACGCGTCGAGGCGGCACCGCGGCTCCCTGGCCAGGTGCGCCGCACCACCAGCGTCGACATGGAGTGGCCGGACGGCGCTGAGGGCGCCCTCACCCTGACCGGGCGAGGGCGCGACATCGTCACGCTGGAGGACGGGGCGGCGCTGGTGCTGGCCACCGCGACCCTGCGCGTCACAGCCACGCCGGATCGGGTGGTGTGGCGGGTCACCTCGCAGCCGCGGGCGCCCGGCGTCGCCGACCTCGTCGGCCTGCGCCTCGGCCCGGGTTTTCGCGCCGCCGCGAGCGCCGCGCTCGGCGAGTCGCTGGACGGCTCACTGCTGGCGCTGCTGGTCGACGACCTGCCCGTCACCGCGCTGATCTCCGGCTTCGGGCTGATGCGCAGCCAGGTGCTCGCGGGCGGCCTGAAGCGGGTCGCCTCGGTGCGGCGCATCGGCACCTGCACCGGCTGGCGTGACGGTGGCGCCGCGGCGGTGCGCGCCGTCGCGGGAGAACCTGCATACCATCCCGACGTGGTGGCCGCCGAGCCGCCCGAGCAGGGCCGCGATCCCGACGCGTGGCACGCCATCCCCGCGCTGCCGCCACAGGCGATGCGCCGCCGCCGCCGTCTCGACGTCATGCCCGGCGCGGACGTGGCGGCGGTCGAGGCGTGGTTTCGCGACACCGTCGCCGAAGCGGACGGCAGCGAGTGCGCGCTGCACGAATACACGGTGCGCGGCGAGGTGGCGGTGGGCGAGGGCGCGGTGGGGTGGCTCGAGTCCATCCCACACGTGCTGCCCTACGTCGACTGCTCCGGCGCCGCCCCGTCGTCACGCCTGCTCGACGGCACACCCCTGCGCGAGCTGCGGGCGGTGGTGCGCGAACGCCTCACCGGCGTCGTCGGCTGCACCCACCTCAACGACGCGCTGCGCTCGGTCGCCGACGTCGACCACCTGCTCCGCCTGCCCGTGGCGTGACATGATCGCGGCCATGCTCACCGACGCCGACCAGATCCGCAACCTGCTCTTCGCCTACGCCGAGGCCATCGACGCCGGCGACATCACCGCGCTGCGCAACCTCTTCGAGCACGCCGCGATCACCCTCGAGGGTGGGGCGACCTGGCGCGGCCGCCACGCGGGCGGCGACGACTCGCAGCCCGGGCCGTGGCGCGCCACCGCCAGCGGCGGCGGTCCCAAGGGCACCAAGCACGTGGTCAGCAACGTCATCGTCGAGTTCGGCGCGGACGGCGCCACGGCGCAGACGCGCGCGACCTTCGTGGTGTTCCAGGCCACCGACGCCATCGCGCTGCAGCCGATCATCTCCGGCCGCTACCACGACGGCTTCCGCCGCATCGAGGGCGCCTGGCGCTTCGTCTCGCGGCGCTACATCGTCGACCTGGTCGGCAACGCCGCGCCCCTGCTGGGCATGCCCGACGAGGACCTGGTGGCCATGCAGCAGCGCGCCACCGGCTGGTCGAGCTGAGGCGGACACCCGCCGGACCACCGGCGCGGGCGTCACACTTGCCGCCCAACCCAGTGGAGGCGTGACCATGACCATCGACACCGAGGGCTACGGAGTCCGGCCCGGCCAGAGCGACGTCGACCGCCTGCTCGAGGACGCGCGCACCCTGTCGCCGTTCGGCGTCGAGCGCGCCGCCCAGGGCTGGACCAAGCACGCGGGCACCGGCGCGCATCCGCAGTGGATCGCCGCCGAGCGCGCCGCGCTGCACGCGCTGGAGACCTCGAAGCACGCGCCCGAGTGGGACGAGCTGCGCGACCGCATCCTCGGCCTGACCGAGCAGCGCGGTGCCATGGTCGCCTGGCGCCAGGAGCACGGCGAGGTCGGCCACCACGCCGAGAGCGCGCTGCTCGGCGCCGCCCTCGCCCTGATGGCGCGCCCGCGTGGACTCGACGAGCCGCATGTGCGCACCCTGCTGCTGCCGATGGCCGAGGCGCTGCCCTGGCTGACGCAGTAGGCGCCGGTCAGCGCGCAGCGCGCCCGCTGATGGGCAGGCGGACGGTGAACCGCGTGTCGCCCGGTCGCGACTCCGCCTGCAGGGTGCCGCCGTGGCCCTGGGCGACGATGCGGTGGGCGATGTCGAGGCCGAGCCCGGTGCCCTGGCCGACGCCCTTGGTGGTGTAGAAGGGCTCGAAGATGCGCGGCAGCACGGCGGCGGGAATTCCGGGACCGTCGTCGGCGATGACCACGGCGACGCTGTCGCCGTCGCGACAGGTGCGCACCGTCAATGTGCCGCGGCCCTGCATGGCGTCGGCGGCGTTGTCGATGAGGTTGGTCCACACCTGGTTCAGCTCGGCGATGTGCAGGGGCAGCGGGGGCAGGGTGCGGTCGTAGTCGCGCACCACAGTGATGCCGCGCAGGCGGTACTTGAGCATCGCCAGGGTGCTGTCCAGGCCCTCGTGGACGTCGGCCTCCTGCACCGCGGCGCGGTCCATGTGCGTGTACTTCTTGATGGCGAGGACCAGGTCACCGACCCGGCCGGTGGAGTCCTCCACGTCGCGGGCGATCTCGGAGACCTCGATCTGGGCCACCAGCCAGCGCAGCGCGGGGGCCGCGGCAGTTTGGGCAAATCGCGACAGGAACCGGTCCAGCCACTCCATGTCGATGCCGCTGTCGACCATCGGCGCCGCGTCGACCCCGGCGACGCGGCGGCCGCGCAGCGCGGTGTCGAGGGCGTCCTCGCGGTCGCTGCGCTCCAACCCCGACACCGGCTCCGACGAGGCCCGCACCACCGAGAGGTCGCGCTCGGCGGCGACCAGGTCGTGGGCGAGCTGTGGCCGCGGATCGGCGAGGGCCAGCTCGACCGCCGTGCTGCGCAGCCGCGCCGCCGCCTCGGGCAGCGACACCGCGGCGCGCCGCGCCGCCGCCGCCGGGTTGTTCAGCTCGTGGGCCAGCCCGGCGCTGAGCCGGCCCAGCGCCGCCAGCCGCTCCTGCTGGTCGACCTGCTCCTGCCAGCGCTGGGCGCCCTCGCGCAGGCCGCGGACGATGTGCCCGGCGATGGGGAAGTCGCGGACCAGCCGCAGCGAGGTGTCCTGGTCGAGGCGGAGCACCCGGCTGGGCACCGGAGTTCTGGCCCCGGCCGGCAGGATCTCGTCGACCGCGGGGACGCCCCCCGCCCATGAGCCCGCCTCGGTGGAGCTGACCAGGGTGCGCAGGCCGCCCTCGGCCTCGTTGACGATGTCGATGCGTCCCTCGATGAGGAAGGACATGCCGCTGAAGGTCGCGCCCTGGCGGTAGAGCATCTCGCCCGCCCCGGTCTGGACCAGGTCGGCGTGGTCGACCACCCAGCGGAGCTGCTCGTCGTCGAAGCGCTCGAACACGGTGCCGCCGCGCAGCCGGGCCACCAGCGCGCCGGGGTCGGTCTTGTCGAGCGTCTGCGCCATCTGCGGTGTGCGCTCGCCGCTCAGCGGTCGAGGTACTGGTGGATGAACGACACCGCGGTGGACCCCTCCCCCACCGCCGAGGCCACGCGCTTCATGGAGCGGTGGCGCACGTCACCCACGGCGAAGACGCCGGGGACGCTGGTCTCCAGCAGGTAGGGGTCGCGCGCCTGGCCGGAGTCGGTGCGGACCGACCGGCCGGTCAGGTCGCTGCCGGTGAGCACGAAGCCACCCTCGTCGAGCTCCATGGCGCCGGCCAGCCACGAGGTGCAGGCGATGCCACCGATGAAGACGAACAGCGAGCTGACCTCCAGCCGCTCGATCGCGCCGGTGGTGGCGTCGCGCACGTGCACCGCGGTCAAGCGCTCGGTGCCCTCGCACTCGTGCACCTCGGCACAGGTGCGCACGGTGATCGCCGGGTGCTGCTCGATGCGCTCGACCAGGTACGACGACATGGTGGCGCCGAGGTGCGGGCCGCGCACCAGCATGGTCACCCGGCTGGCGTAGCGGGCGAAGCTGAGCGCCGCCTGGCCCGCCGAGTTGGCGCCACCGACGACCGCAACCTGCTCGCCCGCGGTGCCGCGCGCCTCGGCGGGGCTGGTGCCGTAGTACACCCCGGCGTTGGTCAGCGCCTCGACGCCGGGAGCCTCGAGCCTGCGGTAGCTGACCCCGCTGGCGATGACCACCGCCTGCGCGGTGAGCGCCTGCCCGTCGTCGAGGTGGACGATGCGATACGGGTCGCACACCTCCAATGAGGCGACCTCCGCGGGAGCGATCAGCTCGGCGCCGAAACGGCGCGCCTGCACCAGCGCGCGGCGCGTCAGGTCGGCGCCGGAGAGGCCGCTGGGGAAGCCGAGGTAGTTCTCGATGCGCGACGACTGTCCCGCCTGCCCGCCCGGCGCCTCGCGCTCCACCAGTGCGGTGCGCAGACCCTCGCTGGCGGCGTACACCGCGGCGGCGAGACCCGCGGGACCGGCGCCGACGATGACCACGTCGTAGCTCGGCGTCTCGGCGCGCGTGGTCAGGCCCAGCGCGTTGGCCAGCTCGGACAGCGAGGGGTTGCGCAGCGCGCGCCCGTCGGGGAGGACGACCAGCGGCAGCGCGCCCGCCTGATCGGTCTGTGGCGGCGCCTGCTCCGCCGCGGCGTCGAGGACCGCCTGCGCCTGCGGGTCGTCCTCGACGTCGAGCCACTGGTAGGGCACCAGGTAGCGAGCCAGAAAGTCGCGGGCGACGTGCGAGTCCGGTGACCAGCGGTGGCCGACCACGCGCACCCCGGTGAACGGCGCCACGTAGCCCGCGGCCCAGTCCTCGAGCAGGTCGTCGAGGATCGGGTACATCCGTTCCTCGGGCGGGTCCCAGGGCTTGAGGATGTAGTAGTCGAGGCGCACCTGGTTGATGGCGGCGATGGCCGCGTCGGTGTCGGCGTAGGCGGTGAGCAGCACCACCTTGGCGTCGGGATGCAGGTCGCGGGCCTCGCGCAGCATGGCCACGCCGTCCATCCCGGGCATGCGCTGATCGCTGACGATCAGGGCGACGGGCAGGTTGCGCGTGCGCGCCTCGCGCAGCGTGTCCAGGCCCTCCTGCCCGCTGCCGGCGCGGAGCACGCGGTAGCGATCCGCGTAGCGGCGGCGCAGGTCGCGGTCGACGGCGCGCAGCACGTCGGGGTCGTCGTCAACCGCGAGCAGCACCGGACGGACCTGCTCCTGTGGCACCTCGCTCACCCCGGGTTCTCCGCCCTTCTCAGTGGTGCAGACCGGCGAAGGGATCGTCGTCGACTTCGAAGACCACGTCGTCCGTGTAGCAGTACCACCAGTCCTCGCCGGGCTCGTAGGAGCGGATCAGCGGGTGGCTGGTGGCGTGCGCGTGCTTGGTGGCGTGATGCCCGGGCGACGAGTCGCAGCAGCCGACGTGGCCGCAGTTCAGGCACAGCCGCAGGTGCACCCAGTGGCCCCCCGATGCCAGGCATTCGACGCAGCCGTTGGCGGCGGGCTTCAGGTCGGGGTCGACGGCGTCGATGTGGGCACAGACGGCCTCGGCGGATCCGCTGCTCATGTCGTCTGTCACCTCCTGCTCAGCTTGGGTTTCCCTGCCGGCCACCATACCGCCTCCACGCGCGCGAGGCGGCTAGCATGGCGCCCATGACCGACACCACGCCACCCGTCACCGTCGAGGACGACCGCGCCGCCAACCGCCTGCTGGTCGAGCGCGACGGCACCATCGCCTACCTGTCGTACCGGCGCGAGCCGGGACGCATCATCCTGATCCACACCGAGGTGCCGCCGCAGTTCGAGGGCCAGGGCGTCGGCTCCGCCCTGGTACGCGCCGCCGTGGACCTGGCGCGCACCGAGGGGCTGACCATCGTGCCGTGGTGCCCGTTCGCGCGGCACTGGCTGCGCACCCATCTCGACGTGACGGCAACTGTGTCTATGGATTGGGCGACGCCGCCGCCTTCCTGAGGCGGGCGAGGTCGACGCGCTCCCCGCGCATCGGCACACCTTCTCTGCGCAGCTTCTCGGCCTGCCGCGACCCCTTGGCGAGGCTGCCGTCGGCGCGGACGACGCGGTGCCACGGCACGTCCTCAGTTGTCGTCGCCAGGACGCGCCCGACCAGCCGCGGCGCGGTGGGCTCGATGTCGCCGTAGGTCTCGACGGTGCCGCGCGGGATGGCGCGGATGCGGTCGAGGATCTGCCGCGTCCGGTCGTCGAACCCGGTCATCGCAGGCTGGGGTCGGTGCCCCCGCGGAAGAGCGCCATCGCCTCCCAGCAATACCTGGCCACGATTGACCGGTACGGCCGGAAGCGGTCGCCCAGCGGCGCCAGCTCCCTGGCGGTGGGCGGCGGTGTCAGGCCCCACGCCACGCCGTAACCCTGGCGCACGCCGAGGTCGTCCACCGGCCACACGTCGAGGCGGCGCAGCTCGAACATCAGGAACATCTCCGCCGTCCACCTGCCGATGCCGCGCACCGTGACCAGGCGGGCGACGATCTCGTCGTCGCTGACCCTGGCCGTCGCGTCGAGCGCCACGGTGCCCTCGATCACCTTGGCCGACAGGTCGCGCAGCGAGAGCAGCTTGTTGCCTGACAGTCCCGCCTTGCGCAGCGCGTCGTCCGGCACCGCGGCCAGCGCCTCGGGGGTGAGCTGCCCACCGACCGCGGCCATCACCCGACCGTGGATCGCCTGCGCCGCCCGGCCGGCGAGCTGCTGGAACACGATCGCCCGCACCAGGGCGCCGAACGGACCGTCGTCGCTGCGTGGCCGGTGCTGGATGGGGCCGACCAGCTTCACCAGGTTGGCCAGCACCGGGTCCCGGGCGGCGACCTCCTTCGTCGCGGCGGCGAGCGACGTTGCGGGCATGAGGCGCCGATGCTACCAGCCCACCGTGACGTGAATCTCATGCGCTTCTTATGCCGCGGTCATACAGTCGGCGGCCATGCCACCAGGGCCCGCCCCCGCAGGGGCACCACGCGTCCTCGTCGTCGAGGACGACCCGGCCGTCGCCGAGTCGCTGCGCCGCGCCCTGCACTACGACGGCTACCACGTCACCGCCGCGGGCGACGGCCACGCCGCGCTGCGCCTGCTGGAGCCGCGCGACCACGACGCGGTGGTGCTCGACCTCGGCCTGCCCCTGGTCGACGGGCTGGAGGTGTGCCGCCGGCTGCGCTCCTCCGGCGACCGCACCCCGGTGCTGGTGGTGACCGCCCGCGACGCCGTCGCCGACCGGGTCGCCGGGCTCGACGCGGGGGCCGACGACTACCTGGTCAAGCCCTTCGCCCTCGACGAATTGCTGGCCAGGGTCCGCGCCCTGCTGCGCCGCGCCCGCAGCGACGACGGCGAGGTGCTGCGCTGCGGCGACGTGGTCCTCGACACCGCCGCCATGGAGGCGCGCCGCGGCGGCCGGGCCATGGAGCTGACCCGCACCGAGTGGCTGCTCCTGGAGCTGTTCATGCGCAACCCGCGCCGCGTGCTCACCCGCTCGGTGGTCTTCGAGCGCGTCTGGGGCTACGACTTCGGCGGCAACAGCAACGCCCTCGACGTCTACGTCGGCTACCTGCGCCGCAAGCTGGAGGCGGCCGGCGAGCCGCGCCTGCTGCACACCGTGCGCGGCTTCGGCTACGTGCTGCGCGCCGCCGCTCCGGAGACGCCGTGAACCTGCGCCGCCGCCTCGTGGCCGTCAGCGCCGCGGCCGTGGCGGGGACGGTTGTGGTCAGCTCTGTCGTGATCAGCGTGCTGGTCGGCAACGCGCTGCACAACGACGTCGACAGCTCGCTGCGCGCGCGCGTCGCCAGTGTCGCGGGGGTGCGCGTCGTCGTCTGCGCGGGAGGGACGGGCGGCGCGGTGACCACCTTCGGCGGTGGCCAGATGGCCTTCGAGTACGGCACGGGACCGGACGGTTCGGGGGGCATCGGCCTCCAGCCCCAGCCCTGCGGACCGCCCCCGGACGGGACCGTTGTTGGTGGGCAGCTCTCGCTGTCCCCCAAGTCGTCCGCCGGCACCGCGACCGCCCTCAACGTGCCACCGACCGAGTTCGGCGCCGCCGGCGGCTACACCCAGTTCGTCGACGCCAAGGGCAACGTGGTGCTGACCCCGGGCGAGCGGGTCAAGCTGCCCGTCGACGCCGTCGACCTCGCCGTCGCCCGCGGCACCACCGGCCTCACCCTGCGCGACGCCACCGTCAACGGCGTGCACATGCGCATCGCCACCGCCCCGGAGTCGAACGGCATCGCCCTGCAGGTGGCACGTCCGCTCGACGAGACCGACTCGCTGCTCAGCACACTGCGCTGGGTGCTGCTGGGCATCGACGTCGCCGGGGTCGCGCTGGCCGTGACGCTGACCTGGCTGGCCGCGCGCCCCGCGCTGCGTCCCGTCGACCGGCTGATCGCCGCCACCGAGCACGTCGCCTCGACCCACGACCTGGGCCGGCGCATCGACGTGCAGGGCGACGGCGAGCTGGCCCGGCTGGCGCGGTCCTTCAACGAGATGATGCGCGCGCTGGACGACTCCGAGCGCACCCAGCGCCAGCTCGTCGCCGACGCCTCGCACGAGCTGCGCACACCGATCGCCAGCCTGCGAACCAACCTGGAGGTGCTGGGGCGCGACCGGCGCATGGACGCGGCCGAGCGCGACCGCCTGCTGAGCGACGTCAACGGACAGCTCGCCCGCCTCTCGCGGCTGGTCGCCGACCTGGTCGACCTGGCCCGCGGCGACGCCCCCGGCGGGGTCATCGAGCCGGTGCAGCTCGGCGCGTTGGCCGAAGAGCAGGTGGGGATCGCCCGCTCGCACTACCCCGCGGTGCGCTTCACCCTGCGCGCCGACGGCTCCACCGTCCCCGGCGACGCGGCGCGCATCGGCCGCGCCGTGGGCAACCTGCTCGACAACGCGGGCAAGTGGAGCCCACCGGGCGGCGAGGTCGCTGTTGTGGTCGAGCGTGGCCAGATCTCGGTTCGCGACCACGGGCCGGGCGTGGCGCCGGCCGACGCGCCGCGCGTCTTCGACCGCTTCTGGCGCGCGCCCGCGGCGCGGCGGCTGCCGGGGTCGGGGCTGGGGCTGGCCATCGTGCGCCAGGTGGCGCAGACCCACGGCGGCAGCGCCTCGGTCTCGGCCGCGCCCGACGGTGGCGCCGTGTTCGTGCTGCGGCTCGCCACTCACACCTGATCCTTAGGCGGCACCGAAGCGGCTGTCATGCCGGTGCGGTGAACTCCTCTCCATTGTTTCGGCGGGCAATCGACGAGGAGTCCTTGAGATGACAGCAGCAGTGCGTGTGCGGTGGCGAGCCGTCGTGGTGGCGGCCGTGGCCGTCACCGTGGCGGTGGCGCTGGCCGGTTGCGGCAAGGCGGGAACCGGAGGGGCGGCAGCCTCGCCGGCGAGCAAGCAGAACGACAGCCAGGCGATGCTGCAGTTCACCCGCTGCATGCGTGAGCACGGCGCCACCGTCGGCGACGCCAAGCCGAAGACCGACGGCACCGGCGCCGCCGGCGCCGCCGGCGCCGGGACGTTCATGCAGATCAACGGCGGCAGCGGTTTCTCCGGTCCGCAGGGCACCATCGACGCGGCCATGCAGGCCTGCCAGAAGTACCTGCCCACGCGGAGCGGGCCACCGCCGGACCCGGCCGAGGAGAAGGCGGCCTTCGACCGCGCGCTGAAGTTCGCGCAGTGCATGCGCCAGCACGGCGTCGACATGCCCGACCCCAAGCAGCAGGGCAGCGGCGGGATCATGCAGGCCGCACCGAGCGGTGTCGACCCCTCCAGCAAGACCTTCCAGGATGCGCAGAACGCCTGCCAGCAGTACTTCGGGCCTCCTGGCGGCAAGGGCGGTCCGGGGCCGTCGACGCAGATCCAGGGCGGCCCGGGCGGCGGGGCGGTGATCGGCAATGGATGACGCCATCGACATCCAGCGACCGCGGACGCGCCGTCGTGTCGCCTGGCGCGCCGCGGCCGGCATCGTGGTGATCGCGGGCGGCAGCGTGCTCGCCGTGATTGCACTGCAACGCAATGGTGCGGCGCCGGCGGCCGCCGCACCGGCCGTGGCCACCGGCACGGCCACGGTGGCGCGCACCAGCCTGAGCACCGTCGACCAGGTGAGCGGGACGCTGAAGTACACCGGCACCTACACACTGACCGGCGGGCTCACCGGGACGCTGACGCGGATCGCCGCCGAGGGCGCGACGCTGAAGCGCGGCGACGTGATCGCCGAGGTGGACGGCCGTCCCGTGTACCTGATGTACGGCGACCGCCCCGCGTGGCGCGGCTTCCAGTCGGGGATGAGCGACGGGCCCGACGTGGCCCAGCTCGACCGCAACCTGATCGCCCTCGGCTACGCCACCGCCGCGCAGCTCACCCCGTCCAACCACTACAGCGCCTACGACATCGCCGCCGTGGAGCGCTGGCAGACGGCGATGGGGCTCACCGCCGACGGCACCATCCCCGCCGGGCAGATCCAGTTCCTCACCGACGCGGTGCGCGTCGGCAAGCACCACGCCGAGCCCGGCGCCATGGTGCAGGGCGCGGCGCCCGTGGCCGACGCCACGTCGGTGACGCGCGGCGTGGTGGTGGCGCTCGACACCGCCAAGGAGGGCGAGGTCAAGCTCGGGCAGCCGGTCACCGTGACCCTGCCCGACGGCAGCACCGCCAAGGGCAAGGTGGACAGCATCGGCACCGTCGCCACCAGCAGCGGCGGCGGCAACGGCGGCAGCTCGACCACCTCCGTCGAGGTCGACGTGTCACTGACCGACCAGTCGGCACTGGGCACCCTCGACGGCGCGCCGGTCAGCGTGGACATCACCACCGCCACGGCCCGCGACGTGCTCGCCGTGCCCATCATCGCCCTGACCGTCACCGCCGACGGGCACAGCGCCGTCGACGTGGTCGGCAGCGGCGGTGCGGTGCGCCGAGTTCCGGTCACCACCGGCATGTACTCGGACACCATGGTGGAGATCCGCGACGGCGCCGTCCACGAAGGCGACACCGTCGTGGTGCCGCAGACGTGAGCGAGGTGCTGGTGGCCTGGGGGGAGCCCGCGGTCCTCGAGCTGCAGGGCGTCTCCAAGGTGTACCCGGGGTCGCCGCCGGTGCAGGCGCTGCGCGACGTGTCGATGCGTCTCGACAGCGGCGAGCTGCTGGCCATCGTCGGTCCCTCGGGGTCGGGCAAGTCGACGCTCCTCCACGTCATGGGGACGCTCGACCAGCCCAGCTCGGGCACCGTGCGCGTCGGCGGCGTCGACCTCGGCTCGCTGCGCGACACCGCAGTCGCGGGGCTGCGGGCGCGCACCATCGGCTTCGTCTTCCAGCAGTTCTTCCTGCTCGACGGGCTGACCGTGGTGGAGAACGTCGCCGACGGGCTGCTCTACCGCGGTGTGCCGGCGGCCGAGCGGCGGCGCCACGCGGTGCGCACGCTGCGGCGCGTCGGCCTCGGTGACCGGCTGTGGCACCGGCCCGAACAGCTCAGCGGCGGCGAGCGCCAGCGCGTCGCCATCGCGCGTGCGGTGGTGGGACGGCCGGCGATCGTCCTCGCCGACGAGCCCACCGGCAACCTCGACACGGCCGCGGGGGCATCGGTGCTGGCGTTGCTGCGTGAGCTCCACGCCGAGGGCACCACCATCGCCGTGATCACCCACAACACCGAGCTGGCGGAGTCCCTGCCGCGGCGCATCGAGATGCGCGACGGGCGCATCGTGTCCGACAGCGGCGCGGCGGTGCTGCGATGAACGCGGCGACACCGCGCAGCCGCATGCGGCCCGGCGACATGGTGCGCAGCGGCTCGGTGGGGCTGCGCTCGCGCCGCGTGCGTGCAGCGCTGAGCGCGCTGGGCGTGGCCATCGGCATCGCGGCCATGGTCGCGGTGCTCGGCGTCAGCGCCTCACAGGAGTCGTCGCTGCTCCAGCAATTGGACACACTTGGCACCAACCTGCTCGCCCTGGCGCCGGGGCACACCATCTTCGGCCACAACGCCGAGCTGCCCGTCAACTCCGCGGCGGTGGTGGGACGCCTCGACGGCGTGCTCGCCGTCTCCGCCACCGGCAGCGTCTCCGCGGATGTCTACCGCAGCAACCGCGTGCCGGCCGGGGAGACCAACGGCATCAGCACCATGGCGGCGCGCCTCGACCTGCTCTCGACGGTGCAGGGACACGTCGCCGTGGGGACGTGGCTCAACGCCGCCATGCAGCGCTATCCCGCGGTGGTGCTCGGCGCGGTGACGGCGCAGCGCCTTGGGATCGGCGCGGTGAACCCGGCCACCCAGGTGTGGCTGGGCGGCCGTTGGTTCACCGTGGTCGGGATCCTCGCCCCGCTGCCGCTGGAGCCGGAGCTGGACACCAGCGCCCTGGTCGGCGACGACGTCGCCGCCTCGCTGCTCGGCTGGGACCGTGCGCCGACGCGCGTCTACGTGCGCGCCGTGCCGGAGCAGACCTCCGCGGTGCAGGCGCTGCTCGGCGTCGCCGCCAATCCCCAGCACCCCGAGACGGTTGCGGTGACCCGGCCCTCCGACGCTCTGGCGGCGCGCGCGGCGACGCAGGGTGCGTTCACCTCGTTGTTCCTAGGGCTCGGCGCCGTGGCATTGCTGGTCGGCGGGATCGGCATCGGCAACGTCATGGTCATCTCGGTGCTGGAGCGGCGCAGCGAAGTCGGTCTGCGCCGTGCTCTGGGCGCGGCGCGGCGCCATGTCGCGGCGCAGTTCCTCACCGAAGCGGTGCTGCTGTCGGCGATCGGCGGCGTCGGTGGCGCGGTGCTCGGCGCGGCGGCGACGGCGGCTTATGCTCTGCAGGCGGGGACGAGCACGGTGATCCCGCCGCTCGCCCTCGTCGGCGGCGTGGCCTCTGCGGTGCTGATCGGCGCCGTCGCGGGGCTGTACCCGGCGCTGCGCGCGGCGTCGTTGAGTCCTACGGAGGCGCTGCGGGGCGCGTGAACCCTTTTAGTCCCTCCCGCCCTTGCCGACGAAGGCCAGCGCCTCCTCGGCGAGCGCCACCGCCTGCTTGGTTGTGCAGCGCTCCAGCATCACCCACTCCTTCATCGGCCTGCCCTTCCCCGCATCGAACGGTGCGCCCTTGCCCCCGTCGATCAACGCGGCCACCCGCTCCGCCGGCAGCTTGAGCACCAGGTGTCCGCGGCTGACCATGGCGAAGATCCTCCCGTCCACCTGCAGCGCATCCGCCCCGAACCCACGCCGCCCCGCACCCAGCGTGACACGCGCCTCGCGCTCCAGCGCCTTCACCATCGCGGTGAACTGCGCTTCGGCGGTGTTCTGATCAGGCATCAGGCGTTACACCGCCGCACGGAATCCCTCGTACCGCTCTTCGAGGTTCACGGCCGCCGGTCTCCGGTCGGTTAGACGCGGCACCCAGATGCGTGTTCCATGCGTTCCCTGAAGCCCGTGCTGCAGCATCGGTCCGTCGATCTCGTTCAGGATATCGCGGCGGACCTCCACCACCAGGTCAGGCCTGATGCCGATGATGTTGGAGTCGAACGCCGCGTGATGGAGCTTGCACAGAGTGAGGCCATTGGGCACGATCGCCAGCCCGCGCGGGTGCCCATCGGGGAGAATGTGGGCGGCATCCAAGAGTTGCTCATGCCGAAGCCTGCAGACGGCGCACGTCGCGTGATAGGCGCGCAGGACTCGCTGTCGAAAGCCTTCCTGGTGCAGGCGTCTCTTGAGAAGACGCAGGCCGTATTCCCGCCGATCCATGTCGCCCTCCGCCACGTACGCCGCCGCCGCGGCGACCTCCATCGGCGGCACGATCGCGATGTTGAACGAGAGCGTCTGCGGGCTGTCACCCACCACGTACACCGGCCAGAAGGCGACGTAGCGTCCGGGAACCAACCCACGGAGGTAGATCAGCGGCGATCCCGTGGCCATCAACCTCTGCAGACCCACGTTGTCCGGATGCCGGGGATCCGTCCCTCGGTACCGATACGCCACACCGCCATAGCCTGCGTCGTCGTCGTAGGGTGGGACCTTCCCCTCGACCGGCGGGGCCGTGGTGATTGTCAAAGGGAAATCAAGAACCGCTGGCTTGAAAATACCTTGCGGACCGACCAGAGGAACCCGCCGACCCCGGAATTCGAAGCCTGCGCTCAGGGCGTCGCGGGCGACGACCGGCCAGTCCTCACCCTGCGACCTGGCAAGGCCCGCCAGGAACTCGAACGCGGCCGCCCGGATCGCCGCATCCTCCGCCTCCGTCGTCATGTCGAGGGATGGTACTGCCGAGGTGCGTACCGTGACCGGAGCCTGGGCGTTCAGGCAGCGCCAGGAGTTACGACCCCGCCGCGGCGGGAGCCTCCGCAGGCACTACGCACGGGCCTCCAGGTCACCGGCCTCGGCGGCGGCAACGCGGGCGATGTTCCTAGCTCGCTCAGCCCCCTTGCCACACATGGATGACGGTCAGGGGATTGCGGTCCGGTTCGGGAGGTAGCTGGTCCCCGAATACCTCGGTGAGGAGTCCATGCACCACGGGGTGAAGGCGATCCTCGGCAAACCGGTCCCAGTCGTCCTCCGACTCCCATACGTCGATGTAGCGGAGGCCGCCCTCGGGGCGCTCGACAGCGAGATGAGCGATGAGGCCCTTCGGCGGCTCAGCTCCGAGCCCGTCAGCGACGCGCTTGTAGAAGGCCGCATCGATCGGCACGTCCTGGGTGAATGCGTAGGTCATCGGGGGACTCCACTAACTACTTGATCCGAATATGATTCGGGTGAATAATGCACCAGATGGACGCAAAGGTCAAGAGACGCAGCTACGACGCCACCTCTCGTCAGTCGCGTTCGGCCGAGACCAGGCAACGCATCCTCGACTCGGCCCGCAGCCTCATCCTCGCCAAGGGGTACCGGGCGGCAACCATCGGAGCGGTCGCGGCCGGCGCCGGAGTGAACGTGGACACAGTCTACGAACTGGTCGGGCGCAAGCCGGTGCTCCTTCGCGAGTTGATCGAGCAGGCGATCTCGGGAACCGACCATCCGGTCACAGCGGAGGAGCGTGAGTACGTGAAGGCGATCACGGCCGAACCCGATCCGGCCAAGAAGATCGCCATCTACGCGCGGGCGGTGCGCAGGATCCAGGAACGCATGGCACCGCTCTTTCTCGCTCTTCGTGACGCGTCCTCGACCGAGCCGGAGGCCCACGAGGTGTGGAAGCAGATCGGTGAGCGCCGGGCCGCCAACATGCGGCGTTTCGTCCGAGACATCCGCGGCGCCGGTGGGTTGCGCGCAAACCTCTCAGTTGACGCGGCCGCCGATATGGTGTGGGCCCTCAACAGCTCCGAGCTCTTCGTCCTGCTCACCGCGGAGCGGGGGTGGTCGCCGCGACGCTACGAGCGTTGGCTCGCGGATACCTGGTGCCGTCTGCTTCTTCCATGAGGCGCGGGGGGACGCGACCCCAGGTGAACAACCCGGCTACCGTCGCGGCACATACCGCATCGCCACCGCCCCCGAGCCGAACTCCAGCCGGCTCACGAGCGTCAAGTCGAGAGGCTTCGACAGGCCGGCGAACAACGTCGGTCCAACAACGTCGGCAACCCCATCAACACGTCGACGTTCCGCACCCGCGTCTTCCAGAAGCTGCTCGGCCATGCCGCTGTGCAGACGACCCGGCGACGCTACATCCACCTGCAGGACGATCCGAAGGTTCGCGAGGCGCTGGAGCGGCTGCAGGGGACACTCGCGGCGCCGCAGACACCGGCCCGCGCAGCCGCGGCGGGAGGCGGCTGACGCGCGGGGCCTCGACCTGTTTGGCGCGGACCCGGTTGTCGTCCCCTCACCGGCACATCAGCGAACCGGCGTTTACGGCACACCGCCCTCGGCCAGTGTTCTCGGGACGGGCTCCACGCGACTGTGTGCCGGCACCCGTACCTTTCCGTACGGAGCATTTGCTTGGCGTCGTGGTCAACTGGCCCTCGGTGGGCCTGACCGATGATTTTTGCGCGCCGTGCTGGTCTGGACGGCGAAGGCAGACTCGCGGGAGACTGACGCCATGCGGAAACTGACCTTCGGCATGAACCTGACCCTGGACGGCTACATTGCCGCGCCCGGCGACGATCTCGGTTGGAGCGTGCCGAGCGACGAACTGTTCCAGTGGTGGTCCGACCGGGTGGCGGCGACAGGCCTGGCGCTGTATGGGCGCAAACTGTGGGAGACGATGAGTTCCCACTGGCCGACCGCCGACCAGAAGCCCGACGCCACATCGGCGGAGATCGAGTTCGCCCGCCGCTGGCGCGAAATGCCGAAGGTGGTGTTTTCCTCGACGACCAGCTCGGTCGACTGGAACACCCGTCTGGTCACCGGCGACGCGGTCACCGAGATCGCCAGGCTCAAGGCCGACGACGGCGGCCGCATGGACATCGGCGGTGCCACACTCGCCGCGGCGGCGATGCGGGCCGGGCTGATCGACGAGTACGCGATCGTCACCCATCCGGTCCTGGTGGGCGGCGGCACGCCGTTCTTCACGGCCCTGGACAACTGGGTGAACCTGAGCCTGGTGGAGACCCGGACGTTTCCCGACGGCGTGGTGCTGACCAGGTACGAGACCAGGCGCTGAGTGCCCGACGTCGAATCAGCGCGGGCTTGGGGCCCACCCACGGATCTCGTGGCGCTGTGTTCGGAGGCGATCGCGACGTCCCTGCCGGATCCTGTCCTGTCCGACTGCATCCAGCGCCCTGTGACCGCGGCTTTGTGCAATTGATGTAGTGATGCGGCGACCAAGTTGCCGGTCGAGCGCGGTCGGACCGCCCCTATCGATGATCAGGTGGGCCGCCTTCGGCATAGGCCGACAAGGTCGCAGGAGCCGCAGGCGTGCTCGTTCCACTCGGGAAGTTTGGTGAGCGTATTTGTGCGGATGGCGTCGCCCGCCTCTCGAATCTTGTCGCGCGCGGCGCTGAGGAGCGGCCCATTGACGGGCTCTCGAGTGGTTGTTCCCTTGTCATCGAGGTTGAGCACTTCGATCAGGTCGGCAGAGGCGCCGGTGAGTTCCTGGTAGCCGAGGGCGTAGACGTGGAGCTGGTCACGGGTGACGTCCTCGGCTTGAGCGCGTTCGCTGGACTTGAAGTCGACGACGGCGACCTCACCCGTGTCAAGGCGACGTATCAGGTCGATGCGGCCGTCGACGGTAATGCCCGGCGCGACATGGACTTGGATTTGTTTTTCGGAGAATTCCGTGTTCGCGATGTCGCGACCGTGCGTATCGAAGTAGCGTTCGATGGCAGCGATGGCGGCTGTGCGAAGCTGTTCGCGCAACGCGGGGTACGCGAATGGAGCGTTGAGGTGTCGGTTCACGAGGGCTGTGGCTGCGTCCTTGGTCATGATGTCGCCGTCGATGGCACGCTTGTGGATTTCGGCGAGCGCGTCATGGAGCGACTTGCCGTAGCCGAGTGCTTCGTGGATCGGCGCATTGAATCCGTAGAGGAAGCGAAGCTTGAACTGGTAGGGGCACGTAAAGAGATACTTGAGCTCCGAAAAGGAGAGCGTGACCTGGGGCGTCTCCTGGTAAGGCTGCGGCGCAAGGCGCTGACCGGGGATCGGCGTCGCTGTGGTTGAGACCCAGGTCTGTGCGGCGAGATGTTGGAAGAACTCGGAACGGGCGCGTTGCTGCTGGTTGTCCGCCACGGGCGCGAACGAGGCGTACAGGTACTTCTGCGACCGCGTGACGGCGACGTAGAGAAGACGGGTTTCGTCTTCGACGGTTCCGCGGTAACGAGCGGGATCGTCGAGGGCCTCATCAGGGATGACGTGCCGGAGCGTAAGGCCTCCCATGACTCGCGACGGGAAGCGATTGCGGCGCAGCGCCGGAATGAACACCGCGGGCCATTGGAGGCCCTTCGCCTGGTGCACGGTGGCGATGGTGACCGCGTCGGGTGTGGCATAGCCGACGTCAGCGTCCGCGTCGGCGTAGTATGACGGCGCCTGGAGCGTCAGCCAGTTGACGAACGCGTCGTACTTGCGCGCCGGCTCACTCGTGAAGTGGATTTGCTCGAAATCGGAGACGACTTGGCTGAACTTGCCCAGCTGATAGAAGACGAGCTCGCCGCGCGTGGGGTCGCCGGCTAGGTTGCCCTCGCGGAGCCCGAGTTTCTCGAGGAAGGCGAGGTAGAGACGCTGGATGTTGTAGACCGAGTGGCGGCGGTCGGCGCCAAAGTCGCGGCCGGCTTCGAGGACGTCGAGAGCGGCGGCCCAGTCCGCCTCGGGCGGCATCATCTGGGCGTTCACCCAGAGCTCACGCAGAGCGGCCCCGTCGAGTTGCGACGTGACGAACCGGAAAAGCCCGACGACGGCTTGGATTTCGGGGCTCTCGAAGAGGCGGTTGAGGCCCTTAACGATGAACGGGATGCCACGGCGCCGAAGCTCTTCGACGAGCGGACCGGAGTCTTTGGCGACAGACCTGAACAGGACGGCGCAGTCGGACCAGGAGAGGCCACGCTCGGGTGAGTCGGGACGGTCGAGGAACGGTACCCCGCGAAGGTGCTCGATGCGGTCGGCGATCCACGTTGCCTCGGCATTCGGTTCGTCGAAGGCGAGCGCGAGGAGGTCCCCGCGTTCCCACCTTTGGTGACCGCATGCGACCATCGCTTTCGGGAGGCGGTTGCCGACGGGGATCAGCTCGGCGACGGAGCGGCCGAGTTCGACGATGCCGCGGCTCGAGCGGAAGTTGTCGTCGAGGGTGACCTGGCGTACGCCCGGGCGCCGGTTGGCGAACTCGAGGATGTTCGTCACCTGGCTCCCGCGGAACTGAAAGATGGTCTGATCGTCATCGCCGACTACGCAGAGGTTGGCGCCGAAGCGCGCGATGCTGTGGATGAGGCGCTCCTGCAGCGGGTTGACGTCTTGATATTCGTCAACCACGAGGTACTTGATGTCCCGTTGGATGTGCGCTTGGACGTGTGCGCAGTCCGCGTCCTCATACGGGTCGCCTTCGAGGTAGGCCACAGCGCTGTCGAGAATCTGGGTGTAGTCGAAGAGAGCGTGTCGGCGGATGAGCGTCATGTACTTCTCGAAGGAGTCGAGAACGCCCGCGGGAACGAGATTCGCGTTGACGTTGTCTTCGCGGAGGACGCTGAGGACTTGGAGGTACAGCTTGGAGTTCTGGTAGCGCCGAAGGGTGCCCTGCCGCGCTGTCGTCGGGCAGGTGGTGAGGCCGGACTGCGTGCTGTAGCGGTCGGCGAAGAGCTGCGCCGTGATGTCGGTGAGAACCGAGAACTTGAACATGTCGGGGACCATGCGTTGCAGGAGATCGAGGCAGTAGCCGTGCATGGTTCCGACGTACATTTCGGCTAGGCCGGTGACCTCGCCAACTTCCTCATGGAGGATTGAGAGGATCCGAGCTTTCAGTTCGGCGGCCGCCTTCTCGGTGAACGTGAACGCGATGATGTTGCGGGGCTGGACGCCGGGCTGGCCGAGGAGGGTCGCGATGCGCTTGGAAATGACCTGGGTCTTGCCGGATCCGGCGCAGGCGATGATCTGCAGGGGCTGGTCAAGGCAGCCGATCGCTTCCGTTTGGGCTGGGGTGTAGGCCGGCACGGGGTGAGTCTCCCACGGATTGGCGGCGTATGGGCATCAGGCGAATGCATCAAGCCGGCCTGACAAGCCACGCCAGGACCGGCTACCATCCGTGCGCGCAGGCTCGCTAGGAGGCCAACCATCCTTGTCTCGGCTCAGTGACCTTCTTTACCAGCTAAGGGCCAAGGATCCAACGCTGGCGAAGGAGCTGGAGCGAGAGGTGGCCGCGCTGGCGGACAGGCGGGCGTTCGGTCTGAACTTCGAGAGGCACGTGCCTGAAGCGGTGGAGTTGCCGGGCCGCCGGGTGCGTAAGGGGGACAAGGTGCGGATCCTGCCGCCGCGGGGGTCGACGGCCAAGGGCGACGACCGGCTGTGGCGGGTGGTGGGGCTCAACCGCTCCGATGGCGTCGCCTCGCTTCACCTCCACAGAGATGCCGTGGGCGATGAAGACGCTCATGAGGCGACCCGCACGCAGACCCCGGTCGAGAACTTGGTGGTCGTCGCGGAGTTCAGGGACCCGATCTATCCCGGCCTGGTATCGACAGGGCGTGTCGAGCGCGGCGGAGACAATCCGTATCACGTGGTCATCAACGCAGAAAATTACCTGGCACTGGAGACGCTACTATTCACTCACCGCGGCACGATCGATGCGATCTACATCGACCCGCCCTACAATAGCGGCTCGACGGACTGGAAATACAACAACAAGTACGTCGCCGCGGACGACCAGTACGTCCATTCGAAATGGCTTGCCTTCATCGAGCGCCGACTGCTACTAGCCCGCCAGCTACTCAACCCTGCCAGATCCGTCCTGATCGTGACCATTGACCACAACGAGATGGGTCACCTGAGCCTTCTGCTCGAGCAGCTTTTTCCGCAACCCAGCGCTCGTATCCATATGGTTACCTCGGTCATTAATCCCCGGGGCAAGTACAAGCCTAATGACTTCGCGCGCTGTGAGGAGTACATCTTCTTTGTGGCGCTCGGGGATGCCACGGTCGTAGGTGAGCCGGACGACGACTTCGGCGAGGGAGCCCGCGTCCCATGGCGTACATTTCGGCGGAGCGACATCGCCTCTCGACGCGGCACTTCGAAGGGCGGGCCGGCACAATTCTTTCCAATCTACGTCGATGCCCGCGAGCGAATCGCCCAGATCGGGCCCGCGCTCGCGCATGGCACTCCGAGGCAGAACGTGCCTGCCAAATCCGGTTGCGTGCCAGTCTTCCCCATTCGCGAGGACGGAACGGAGATGAACTGGGGGCTTACCGTCCCAGCTGCGCAACGACTCTGGGAGAAGGGGTACCTGCGTGTTGGCAGACATACCCCGGAGAGACCCCAGACGTGGGAGATCTCGTATCTGACGGCCGGACGGATAGCGGACATCGAAGAGGGCCGTGCAGTCGTCCATGGTCGCAATCCCGATGGCAGTGTCAACGCTTCATACCTGGTAAGCAAGATCAAGATGCCCGTCACGACTTGGAATAGGCCGAGCCACAACGCCGAGACGTGTGGCACGGAACTCCTCAAGCGACTGCTGGGCCGAAAGCTCTTCGACTTCCCCAAGTCACTCTACGCGGTTGAGGACGCGCTGCGGCTGTTTCTCGCGAACAAACCTGATGCAGTAGTCGTTGACTTCTTCTGCGGGTCCGGCACCACCACTCATGCCGTGATGCGCTTGAACCGCCAGGATGGCGGGCAGAGGCGATCCATCTGCATCACGAACAACGAGGTGTCCGTCGACGAGGCGGCGTCACTCCGCGCGCGCGGCCTCAGGCCAGGAGATGAGGAATGGGAACAGTGGGGCATCTTCGAGTACGTCACCAAACGTCGCGTTACGGCAGCCGTCACTGGGCTGACACCCGACGGCGCTCCGATTGAAGATGACTACGCATTCAGCGATGTCTTTCCGATTGCTGAGGGCCTAGCTGAGAACGTTGAGTTCTTCGTCCTCACCTATGAGGCGCCCCTTCGCGTGGCAAGTAACCGCGAGTTCAAGAAGATTGCCCCGCTTCTGTGGCTTCGGGCGGGCTCTCAAGGCCGAAGAATTGACGACATCAGAGCCGGCTGGGATGTGGCAGACACGTACGGCGTACTGACAAATCTCGACTGCGCGGACGAATTCCTAAGGGCGGTGGCCGACCGCCGCGGCGCCCTGCGAATCGCGTACATCGTCACCGACGAGGAGCGGCTGTTCGAGACCGTTGCCCAGGAACTGCCGGACGGCGTTGAAGTGGTCCGTCTATACGAGGCGTACCTGCGCAACTTCGAGATCGATTCCGGACGGGGCCTGCTGTGAAGTTCACACTCCTCCCTTACCAGGCACAGGCGGTTGACGACGTTCTCTCGAACCTGAAGCGTGCGCGGGCGAACTACCACAGGGACCCGGCCGACCGCGAGATTTCGTCGTTCTCGCTGACGGCGACGACAGGCGCGGGCAAGACGGTCATGGCGGCGGCGGCGATCGAGGCTCTGTTCTGGGGGGACGAGCGCTTCGATTTCGAACCGGACCCCGGGGCTGTCGTTCTGTGGTTCTCCGACGATCCGAGTTTGAATCTACAGACGCTGAACCGGCTGATGCAGGCAAGCGAGAAATTCAACCTGAGCAATCTGGTGCTGATTGAGCCACCGTTCGCCAAGCCGCGACTGGATCCGGGAAAGGTGTACTTCCTGAATACGCAGAAGCTCAGTGAGAACTCACGGCTGGTGCGTGGGCACGTGGAGGCTCCTGCCGCACCGGGTGGGCACAGTCAAGGGGTGATGCTCACCCCGCCGGACGACCAGGCGTGGACGCTTTGGCAGACGCTGGCGAACACGATCAAATCCGAGGAATTGACGCTGTACCTGGTCCTTGATGAGGCCCACCGTGGGTTCAACACGAGGACGTCGGCCGAGAAGCCGACGATCGTGCGTAAGCTGGTGAACGGTACGCCAGTCAGACCGCCGATTCCCATCGTGTGGGGAATTTCGGCGACGATCCAGAACTTCGAGGCTGCGATGCGGGAGGCGGAGGCGACGAGAAACCGGCGCCCGCTTCAGCCTGTCCTCGTCGACCCTGGGCTTGTACAAGAGTCTGGCTTGGTGAAGGACACGTTGGTTCTTGACATTCCGAATGAGGCCGGGAAGTTCGATTCGGTGCTCGTGCGCCGCGCAGCGCGCAAACTCCGCGACTCGACGGAGAGGTGGGCTGTGTACACGGCGTCCGAAGGGATCGCGCAGACGGTTGAGCCTCTCTTGGTACTGCAGACGCCGAACACCCCTAATCCAGACGATGTGGGGGTCGCGCTGGACACGATATTCGACGAGTACCCTGACTTGCGCGCTGACCAGGTGAGGCATGTGCTGGGCGACCACGCGACGCAGCGGTTCGGGGCGTGGGAAGTGGACTGGATCGAACCGCAGCGGGTTGAGGAGCAGAAGCGCGTCCGGGTGCTCGTGGCGAAGGATGCGATTTCGACAGGGTGGGACTGTCCGCGCGCTGAGGTGCTCGTGTCGTTCCGGCGGGCGAGGGACAACACCCATATCACGCAGCTGCTTGGCCGGATGGTGCGGAGTCCGTTGGCAAGGCGGGTGCCGGGCGACGAGCGTCTGAACGCGGTGGACTGCATCCTGCCGTTCTTCGACCGGACGACAGCCGTGAAAGTTGTGCGCTTCCTCACGGGCGAACTCGACGAGATGCCGGGGGCCACGAAGAAGGTGGTCCTGGACGGCAAAGAGCTGGTGCCGAACCCAATCGTCCCTGCGGCGGCGTGGGAACTGTGGGAGTCGCTGCCGACGGAGACGTTGCCCCAGCGCGGAGCGCGACCGGTGAAGCGCCTGGTCGCGCTGGCTTTGGCGCTGGCGTCGGACGGGCTCAGACCAGGAGCGCTGAAGGAGGTTGAGCAGGCGATACACCGGCGGCTCGATGGGTCGGCAGCGACGTACGCGCCGGACATCGAGAAGGCCGTTAGGGATGTGTGGGAGGTGCACCTTCAGGAGATCGCCGGACGCTACGGGCTGGGGCCCCTGACGTACCGCCAGTTCGTGGAGCGGGCGGACGACCGGGCGATACGTGCAGGATTTGAGACGGCGAAGAGGGCGTTTGGAGCGGACGTGGCACTGTCGTACGTGGATCACGTGGCAGGGATGGACGGCGACGACGCCGATGACGACGGGCTGCGGGAGGCGTACGTCAAGGCTACCGCTCTGGCGGCGCTGAAGGAGGTGCGCGAGGAGGTCGACCGGGACGCTCTCGAGATGACGCGCAGGCTGTACGCGGAGCACAGGGTGGCGCTCAAAGGGCTGCCGGATGCCCGCCAGCAGGAGTACGAGGACATTCGGGCGATGGCGACCCAGCCACAGAGAGGTGTCCTGGGCAAGCTGCGCAATCGTGTGGAGGGCTTCTCCGTCGAAATTGGCGATCAGATTATGCCGGCGGAACTGGCGGAGTTGCATCTGATGGCGGACGAGGACGGCAAGTTCCCACTGTCGTCACTAAACGGGTGGGAGCGGGCGGTTGTGAAGGCGGAACTCCGCCGCCCGAATGTGCGGGCGTGGTACAGGAATCCATCACGGGCCGCGCGCGATTCGCTGGGCATTTCCTATCGGGACGCCTCCGGCAATTGGCATTCGATGCATCCGGATCTCCTGTTCTTTAACGAGGTGGATGGGAGGATTCGGGCGTCCATCCTGGACCCGCACGGGCACCATTTGGAGGACTCGGACGCGAAGGTGCGGGCGCTGGCGAAGTTCGCGGAGACGTACGGTGAGGAGTTCCACCGGATCGAGGCGCTTGCTGAGGTTGACGGGCGGATGCGCGTGATCGACATGCAGGTGCCCGATACGTGCGAGGCGGTACTGTCGAGTACGGCGACGGCGCTCGAGATGTATCGATCGGACTTGGCCGTCGATTACGCACCCGGGGGTGGGGAGGCGCTCAATCTCCCGCTATGAGGGAGACGGTGTCTCGGTCGCCAGTGGCAAGCAGCTGGATATCGATGTAGCTGTGAACCAGTTCCGCATCATCGAGGACTCGCGTAAAGCCGCCAAGATCACCTCGTTTCCTCAGACGCCGATCAATTGATGAACGTGCGCAAACCCAATCGGGCGTCGAGAACCAAGCGCCTTACCCCGTTAATCCGCCGAAGGTCGCAGCGTCGGCACCCATCCCATCAAGGGGACCACTCTCTCAGCGGGTGCTGACCGGGCACACAGAGCCGGATCACGCGGCCTGTCTCCCGGCCGATGATGGCGATCCCGCGCGGCGGGAGCTGCCGGATGCGTGCGGCGGTTCCCCTTGTCCCGTGGGCCATTGAGGCCTTACGGCGACAGCAAACGCGGCAGGCGGACGAGCGTGCCGCCGCCGGAGCGGACTGGCACGACCTCGACCTGGTCTTCCCCAACAACGTCGGGAACCCCATCAACACCTCGACGTTCCGCACGCGCGTGTTCCATCCACTCATGAAGGCCGCGAAGGTTCCGGCGATCCGGTTCCAGGACATCCGCGGCACCACTGCAACACTGCTCGCCTTCCTGAGCGTGGACGAGGCGATCATTCAGAAGCGGCTGGGCCACGCGGCGGTGCAGACGACGCGCCGGCACTACATCCACCTGATGGACGACCCGCGCGTGCGAGAGGCGCTGGAGCGCCTGCAGCACGCCCTTGCGGCGCCGGTGCCACCGCCCACTCCCACGGAGAGCGGCGGCGCATGACGATGGTGATGCGCGCCGCGCAACGCCGCATCGAGCTAGCGGTCGATGCGGTTCCCCATGCGTCGAGTCGCGCGTCACGCGCAGACGGCTTCGCCGTCCACGCGCGTCCCAGGAAGTCCGACGGGATGTATCGCGGTTGGTGCCCGGGTTGGTGCCCAATACACCTCCGAGCCACCGAAAACGCGCGACGCCTAGCGGTTTTGAGCTCAAAAAGGTGGCGCGCCCAGGAGGATTTGAACCCCCGCACGCGGATCCGTAGTCCGCTGCTCTATCCGGGCTGAGCTATGGGCGCGCGGCCCCCCGCGGGAGGGCGGCCAGCAGTCTACCACCGCGCCCCCGCAACCCAAGCCCCCCGCCCGCACGGGCACAATGCCCCACCGTGACCGAACCCTGGCTGAGCGGCCTCCTCGCCTGCTCCCTCACCGCCGACGCCGAGCAGCTCCGCGCCGTCCTCCACGGCCGGGGCCTCAAGACGCGCAGCGTCCCCGCCGGCCGCGCCAAGGCCGCCTGGACCTGCGTGACCGACCGCGGCACCCTCGCGGTCGTCGTCAGCGGCCGTGGCCAGGAGGCCGCCCGCCAGGCCGCCTCCTTCTGGATGCCCCGCGCCCGCTGGCTGGCCGTCGCCGAAGCCGGCCCCGCCACAACCAGCACAGAACCCAACACCGTCATCCTCGACGGCGACCGCGAGCTCACCATCCTCGCCCGCCGCGGCGCCCCGCAGGACACCAGCATCGAGGAGGCCAAGGTCGCCGCCGTCCGCGACGCGTCGCTCGGCCCCGCGGCGCGGCAGACCCTGAGCGAAGCCGGCTACGCCGCCTGGGACCCCAACGTCGACACCTGGCGCCAGGCCGCCCAGGCGATCGGCGGCGTCGTCCTGGTCTGCCACGCGGTCACGCCAGACCACACGCCAACCCTGCAACAAGACATCCCCGAGGGCGCCACCGCCCGCCCCTGGTGGCGCACCGCCCTGGCCGCCGTCAGCCCGAGCCGCAAAGCCCAGCAGCGCGAGGCCGACCAGGCCCACCAGCAGGCCATCCAGCGCGCCGCCCGCTGCGCCGTCGCCGCCCTCCTCGGCACCCCCTAGCCGGCGCGACCACCGGACCCACTGGCCCTCCCCGCCCCCCGATCGCCATCATGGAGGGTGCCCATCCGCACCCCGGCCACCAACGGAGGAGGCGCCCCAGTGACCGAACCCATCGAGCAGCGCAGCATCGACACCATCCGGGCCCTGGCGATGGACGTCGTCGAGAAGGCCAAGTCCGGGCATCCCGGGCTGCCGATGGGGGCGTCGGTCATCGCCTACTCGCTGTGGACGCGCCACCTGCGCTACAACCCGCGCGACCCGCACTGGCCCAATCGCGACCGCTTCATCCTCAGCGCCGGCCACGGCTCCGCGCTCCTCTACATCATGCTGCACCTCACCGGCTACGACCTGCCGATGAGCGAGCTGCAGCGCTTCCGCCAGCTCCACTCCATGACGCCCGGCCACCCCGAGTACCGCGACACGCCCGGCGTCGAGGTCACCACCGGCCCGCTCGGCCAGGGCTTCGCCAACGCGGTGGGCATGGCCATGGCCAAGCGCTTCCGCGCCGCGCGCTACAACACGCCGCAGCATCAACTGCTCGACCACCGCATCTACGTGCTCTGCAGCGACGGCGACATGATGGAGGGCGTCGCCTCCGAGGCCGCCAGCCTGGCCGGACACCTGCAGCTCGGCGAGCTCATCTACCTGTACGACGACAACCATATCTCGCTCGACGGTCCCACCGAGGACACCTTCACCGAGGACGTCACCAAGCGCTTCGACGCCTACGGCTGGCATACGCAGCGCATCGACGGCACCGACCTCGAGCAGATCGACAAGGCCATCGAATCCGCGCAACGCGACCCGCGCCCGAGCCTGATCGCCTGCCGCACCCACATCGGCTGGGGCAGCCCCAACAAGCAGGACACCGCCAAGGCGCACGGCAGCCCGCTCGGCGCCGACGAGGTCAGGGCCACCAAGGAACGCATCGGCTGGCCCGTCGAGCCCGCCTTCCTCATCCCCGACGACGTGCTCGCCCACTACCGCCAGGCCGGCGCGCGCGGGGAGCAGACCGAGCGCGAGTGGCAGCAACTGCGCGACGCATGGAAGCAGGCCAACCCTGAGAAGGCCCGGCTGTGGGACGCCGACGAGCGTAACGAGCTGCCCCCAGGCTGGCGGGACGCGCTGCCGAAATTCGAAGCAGGCACACAGGAATCCACGCGCGTCGCCTCCGGCAAAGCGATCAACGCGCTGGCCCCCATCGTCACCAACCTGGTCGGCGGCTCCGCCGACCTGAAGAGCAGCAACGAGACCTACATCGAGGGCGAGGGCTACTTCTCCGGCGACAAACCGAACCGCAACATCGCCTTCGGCGTGCGCGAGCACGCCATGTGCAGCGCGCTCAACGGCATGAGCATCTACGGTGGGCTCCATGTCTACGGCGGCACCTTCCTCACCTTCAGCGACTACGGCCGCCCGGCCATCCGCCTCGCCAGCCTGATGCAGATCCCGGTCACCTACGTGTTCACCCACGACTCCATCGGCCTCGGCGAGGACGGTCCCACCCACCAGCCCGTCGAGCACCTGATGGCCCTGCGCGCCATCCCCCACCTCTACGTGGTCCGCCCCGGCGACGCCAACGAGACCTCGCACGCCTGGCGGATCGCCCTCGAACACAGCAACGGCCCCACACTGATGGCGCTGAGCCGCCAGAAACTGCCGATCTATGCCGAAACCGCGGGCGACGGCGCACTGAGGGGCGGCTACGTCCTGCGCGACGCCGACCCCAGCACCACGCCCGAGGTCATCCTCATCGGCACCGGCAGCGAATTGCAGCTCGCCGTGCAGGCGGGCGAGCAGCTCGCCAAGGAGGGCGTCAAGGCGCGCGTGGTGAGCATGCCCTGCTTCGAGCTCTTCGACGCCCAGGACGAGGCGTACCGCGAGTCGGTGCTGCCCCGCACCGTGCACGCGCGGGTCAGCGTCGAGGCGGGCATCACCTTCGGCTGGCAGCGCTACCTCGGCGACAGCGGAGTTGCGGTCGGGATCGACCGTTTCGGCGCCTCCGCCCCCGCCCCCGACCTGTACGAGTTCTTCGGCTTCACCGTCGACCACGTGGTCGGTGCGGCCCGCGAGGTGATGGGCAGGCTCCACGCCGGCGCCACGAGCTAGGAGGCACCATGGCATCCCCGAATCCCCTGCAGCAGCTTGCCGAGCACGGCCAGTCGGTCTGGCTCGACTACATCAGCCGCGACCTGGTCACCAGCGACCGCCTGCAGCGCTACATCGCCGAGGACAACGTCACCGGCATGACCAGCAACCCCACCATCTTCGAGAAGGCGATCGGCCAGGGCAACGACTACGACGAGCAGCTTCGCCAGCTCGTCCAGGCCGGCGTCACCTCGCCCGACGAGCTGTTCCTCGGCATCGCCATCAGCGACATCCAGCGTGCCGCCGACACGCTGCGCCAGGTCTACGACCGCACCGGCGGCCGCGACGGCTTCGTGTCGCTGGAATTGGCGCCCGCGCTGGCGCACGACACCGAGGGCAGCGTGGCCGCCGCACAGATGCTGTGGGAGCGAGTGGAGCGGCCCAACCTGATGATCAAGGTGCCCGCCACCGACGCGGGCATCCCCGCCGTGGAGCGCATCATCGCCGCCGGGGTCAACGTCAACATCACCCTCATCTTCGCGCTCACCGCGTACGAGCAGGTCGCCGAGGCGTACATCCGCGGCCTGGAAACGCGCGCACAGCGAGGCGAGGACGTCACCGGGCTCGGCTCGGTGGCCAGCTTCTTCGTGTCGCGCGTGGACACCGCCGTCGACCGCATCATCGATCGCATGCTGCGCGACGACCCCGGCAACAAGGAGCTGGAGTCGCTGCACGGCACCGCGGCCATCGCCAACGCGGTGCTCGCCTACGAGAAGTTCGAGCAGGTCTTCAAGGGCGCGCGCTTCGCAGCCCTGCGCGAGGCCGGCGCCGCCGTGCAGCGCCCGCTGTGGGCGAGCACCAGCGCCAAGAACCCCAAGTACCGCGACGTGGTCTACGCGGAAGCGCTGATCGGCCCTGACACCGTCGACACCATGCCGCCGCAGACGGTCGACGCCTTCAAGGACCACGGCATCGCCACCACCGACACGGTGCGCAACTACGCGTGGGCACACGACGTCATGCGCCGCCTCGACGCCGCCGGCATCGACATGGACGAGGTCACCGCCGACTTGCTCGACGAGGGCCTGCAGGCCTTCGCCGACTCGTACGACAGCCTGATCCGCACCATCGCCGAGAAGGCCGACGTGATGCGCGGCGGCCTGGGGCTGCGCCACGAGCTGCACCTCGGCGCCGAGACCAACGCGGAGGTGCTGCTGCTCACCCACGAGCACGCGCCCCACGAGGTGCAGCGCATCTGGGACCACGACCCCAACCTCTGGAAGGACGGCGACGCGGCCCACGCTGCCGAGATCACCCAGCGGCTCGGCTGGCTCGACGTCGTCGACTGGATGCGCGAGCGCCTGCCGGAGGTGCAGCGCATCGCCGCTGACATCCGCGCCGACGGCATCAAGGACGTGGTGGTGCTGGGCATGGGCGGCAGCAGCCTGGCGCCCGAGGTGCTGCGGCAGTCCTTCGGCCCACGCCAGGGCCACCCCGCGCTGCATGTGCTCGACACCACCGACCCGCTCGCCATCCAGCAGCTCACCGACTCCCTCGACCCGCGGCGAGCGCTGTTCGTCGTCTCCAGCAAGTCGGGCGGCACCCTGGAGACGCTGAGCCACTTCGCGCACTTCTTCGACGTGGTGCGCAGCGCGGGCGTCGACAACCCAGGCAGCCACTTCGTCGCCATCACCGATCCCGGCACGTCATTGGGCGCGCTGGCCAAAGAGCACGGCTTCCGCCACGTCTTCGAGAACCGTCCCGACATCGGCGGCCGCTACTCGGCGCTGTCGTACTTCGGCATGGTTCCTGCCGCGTTCAGCGGCATCGACGTCGCCACCCTGCTCGACCGCGCCGCGAAGATGACCGCGCAGTGCAGGCCGAGCGTGTATCCCACCGTCAACGCGGGACTGGTGCTCGGCACCACCATGGGCCTGATGCACGGCGTCGGCCGCGACAAGGTGACCATCCTCGCCCCACCGGCGATCGCCTCCTTCGGCCTGTGGGCCGAGCAGCTCATCGCCGAGAGCACCGGCAAGGAGGACCGCGGCCTGGTGCCCATCGCCGGCGAGCCGCTCGGCGACCCCGGCGCGTACGGCGGCGACCGTCTCTTCGTCGCCCTGCGCATGGGTGAGGACAGGGATTTCGACAGCGCGCTCGCAGCGCTGGAGAAGTCGGACCAGCCGGTGATCACCCTGCAGCTCGACGACGTGTACGACCTCGGCGCCGAGTTCTTCCGCTGGGAGTTCGCCGTCGCCGTCGCCGGCGTGGCGCTGCAGATCGACCCCTTCGACCAGCCCAACGTGCAGGAGTCGAAGGACAACACCAAAGCGGTGCTCGACGGCTACCTCAGCAGCGGCAGCCTGCCCGCAATGGAGAGCGCCGTCATCGACGAGGTGCTGGCGCTCGTCGACGCGGCCGCGCCGGGCGACTACGTGGCGCTGCTCGCCTACGTCACACCCAGCGCGGAGAACGACAGGGCGCTGCAGGAGCTGCGCGTGGCCATCCGCGAGCGGCAGCGCCTGGCGACCACCTCCGGCTTCGGCCCGCGCTACCTGCACAGCACCGGCCAGCTCCACAAGGGCGGCGCCAACATCGGGGTGTTCGTCGAGATCACCGGCGACGACCCCGTCGACGTGCCCATCCCTGGGCAGAGATTCAGCTTCTCGGTGCTCAAGCGGGCGCAGGCGATCGGCGACCTGCAGTCGCTGCGGGCGCATGAGCGACGCGCCGTCAACCTGCACGTCAGTGGCGACCTGCGCGCCGCGCTCGGCGAGCTGACCGCCGCGGTGCGCGGCACTGTGGGAGCGGCAACCTGATGCAGATCGGCTTCGTCGGACTCGGCCGCATGGGCGGCAACATGGTGCACCGCCTGCGTCGCGACGGTGACCACGCGGTCGTCGCCTTCGATCCCAGCGCCGACGCGCGCAAGAACGTCGAGCAGTTCGGCGCCACCACCGTCGAGTCGCTGGAGGCGCTGGTCGCCGCGCTCGACTCGCCCAAGGCGGCGTGGGTGATGGTCCCGGCGGGCGAGGTCACCGAGACAACCATCAGCACCCTGGGCAACCTGCTGCAGAGCGGCGACACCGTCATCGACGGCGGCAACAGCAACTACCACGACACCATGCGCCGGGGCCAGGAGCTGGCGAAGAAGGGCATCCACCTCATCGACGCCGGCACCAGCGGCGGCATCTGGGGCTTGGAGAACGGCTACTGCATCATGGCCGGCGGCGACAAGGAGGCCGTCGACCGCCTGCTGCCCATCTTCACCACCCTCGCGCCGCCCGACGGGTTCCTCCACGTCGGCCCCACGGGCAGCGGGCATTTCACCAAGATGGTCCACAACGGCATCGAGTACGCCATGTTGCAGGGCTACGCCGAGGGTTTCGACATCCTGCAGTCGAGCCAGTTCGACCTCGACCTGCACGGCATCGCCCATCTCTGGAACCAGGGCAGCGTGGTCCGTTCATGGCTGCTGGAGCTGGCCGAGGCGGCCTTCGCCAAGGACCCGACGCTGCACGACATCCGCGGCTGGGTCGACGACTCCGGCGAGGGCCGCTGGACGGTGCAGGAGGCGATCGAGATGCGCGTCCCCGCGCCGGTGATCGCCATGTCGCTGTTCATGCGCTTCGACTCACGCCGTGACGACAGCTTCGCCAACAAGGTGATCGCGGCGCTGCGCAACGAGTTCGGCGGGCACGCCGTGAAGAAGGAATGAGCGTCCAGGCGCCGTCGATCGAGCCCAATCCGCTCCGCGAGGGCCTGCGCCTGGAGCGGACCCCGCCGCCGTGCGCCCTGGTCATCTTCGGCGCCAGCGGTGACCTGACCAAGCGCAAGCTGGTCCCCGCGCTGTACGCGCTCTTCTCCGGCGGTCTGCTCGCACCCGGCTTCACCGTGGTCGGCGCGGCGCGCACCGAGATGAGCGACGACGAGTTCCGCGCCCACATGCGCCACGGCGTCGGCGAGTTCGGCCGCATCCCCCTCAATGACGAGATGTGGCGCGCCTTCGCCGCCGGCCTGCGCTACGCGCCCGTCGACTTCGACGCCGAGGACGGCTTCGAGCAGCTCAAGCAGGTGCTCCAGGAGGTCGACCACGAGCGCGGCACCGCCGGCAACCGCGTCTTCTACCTGAGCATCCCGCCCAGCGCCATCGGCACCGTCGCCCGCCGCCTCGGCGAGGAGGGGATGAGCCAGGTTCCTGACAGCCCTGGCGGATTCGTCCGGCTCATCGTCGAGAAGCCGTTCGGCCGCGACCTGGCCTCGGCGCGCCAGCTCAGCCAGGACCTGCACCACTCCTTCAGCGAGGACCAGATCTACCGCATCGACCACTACCTGGGCAAGGAGACGGTGCAGAACCTGCTGGTCTTCCGCTTCGCCAACGGCATCTTCGAGCCGCTCTGGAACCGGCAGTACATCGACCACGTGCAGATCACCGTGGCCGAGTCGATCGGCGTCGAGAACCGCGGCGAGTACTACGAGGAGTCCGGCGCGCTGCGCGACATCGTGCAGAACCACATCATGCAGCTGGTCGCCCTGGTGGGCATGGAGGCGCCCGCCAACTTCGAGGCGGAGACGGTGCGCGACGAGAAGGTCAAGCTGCTCCGCGCGGTGCGCCCCATCCTCGAGGAGGACGTGCTCACCCAGACGGTGCGGGGCCAGTACGGTCCCGGCTGGATCGAGGGCGAACCGGTGGTCGGCTACCGCGAGGAGCCGCACGTCAACCCGCAGTCGCTGCGCGAGACCTTCGTCGCCATCCGGCTCGACATCGACAACTGGCGCTGGGCGGGGACGCCGTTCTACGTCCGCACCGGCAAGCGATTGCCCAAGCGGGCCACGGAGATCGCCATCCAGTTCCGCGAGGTGCCACACTCGCCCTTCCGCGGCCACGTCACCACCGCCGCGGAGCAGCGCTACGGCAGCATCGACCCCAACCTGCTGGTGCTGCGCATCCAGCCCGACGAGGGCATCACCCTGCGCTTCGGCGCCAAGGTGCCCGGCCAGCTCTTGAAGATCCGCAGCGTCAGCATGGACTTCCTCTACGGCAGCGCCTTCCTCACCGAGTCGCCCGAGGCCTACGAGCGGCTGCTGCTCGACTGCATGCTCGGCGACGCCACGCTGTTCGCCCGCGTCGACGAGGTGGACGAGGCGTGGCGCTTCTGCACAGCGATCCTCGACGGCTGGCGCGAGCGCCCGCCCGCGCGGGACAGCCTGCCCAACTACGAGGCGGGCACCTGGGGGCCCGAGGATGCCCACAAGATGCTGGCCCGCGAGGGTCGCGCCTGGAGACGGCTGTGAGCACCGCTCTGCCGCGCGCACCGCTGATGATCCGCGGCGACCACGTCAGCAGCCTGCACGCGGTCAGCGCCGAGCTGGCCCGACTGCACCAGGAATTGCTGCGCAGCGAACACGACGAGGTGCGCCCGGTGCGCACCGCGGTGCTGACGCTGGTGTGCGTCTGCCTCGACACGGCCGCCGCCGACGAGACCGACGAGGTGGTGCGCCAGCTCGCCGGCAACCACCCGGCGCGGGTGATCCTGGTCGTCGCCGACCGAAACGCCAAGCCCGACGGCATCGCCGCCGATCTGGCCCTGGAGTGCTCGGCGATCGGCGGCGCCGACCAGATCTGCGCCGAATCGGTGCGCCTGGTGGTGCATGGCACGCCGGCGCTGCACCTGACCAGCGTGGTCGGACCGCTGCTGCTGCCGGACGTGCCGGTGGTGCTGTGGCTCACCGGCGCGCCGCCGCTCGACCAGGCGCTCCACGGAGAGGCGATCGAGGTCTGCGAGCGCATCGTCATCGACAGCGACGCCTACGCCGACCCGCTCGCCGCGCTGCGCGAGATCGACAACGCCCAGCGCATGCACGGCTTCATCCCGGTCGGTGACCTGGCCTGGGCGCGATTGCTGCCCTGGCGCGAGCTGGTGGCGGCGAGCTTCGACGGCCGCAACATGGCGCCGTTCCTGCACGGGGTGCGGCACGTCGAGGTGGAGTCGTGCGGCACGCGTCCGTCGGCGGAGGCGTGGCTGCTGGCGGGATGGCTGGCCTCCCGACTCGCCTGGGCCCACGACGCACCGCCACGCATCAGCGTGACCACGCGCAACCAGCCCGGCGTTGCGGCCGGCGGATTGCTCAGCGTGCGCATGCACTGCGGGCTCGACAGCGGCACCGCCGACGTGTCGGTGCAGCGCCACGGCGACACCACGGTGACCCGCATCACCACCAGCGACGGCCTCGACGCCGGCGGCATGATGACGACTCTCGCGCCCGCGCTGCACGCGCTGGTCGGCCGCGAGCTGCAGGAGGCGGGCGCAGACGTGATCTACGCCGACGCGGTGGGCCGCGCCACCATGCTCGCCGGCGGCAGCGCGCTGCGATGAGCGACGACGCCGGGACCGGGCTGCCCGGGGTCGTCCACGTGGTTGCCACGGCTGCGGATCTCGCCGACGAGTCGGCGTCGTGGCTGTCGCGGGTGTCCGAGGAGGCGCGCGAGGAGCACGGGTTCTTCGCCGTCGCGCTGAGCGGTGGCAGCACGCCGCGGCGGCTGCACGAGCGGCTCACCGGGCTGCCGTTCGTCGACGCCGTGGCCTGGGCGGAGTGGATGGTGTTCTTCGGCGACGAACGCGCCGTGCCGCCCGACGACCCGCAGAGCAACTACCACATGGCTTGCGAGTCGCTGCTGTCGCGGGTGCCGATCATCCCCGAGCGGGTGCACCCCATGGAGGCCGAGCGCGTGGACCGCGCGGCGGCGGCGGCCGAGTATGCGGCACTTCTGGCCGATACTCTGCCGCCCGGGCCCGGCGGGGCGCCGCGACTGCACTGCACGCTGCTCGGGCTCGGCGAGAACGGCCACGTCGCCTCGCTGTTCCCGGGGACGCCCGCTCTGGAGGAGACGCGCCGCTGGGTGGTGCCGGGTGTGGCCGACTACGCGCCGTTCGACCGGCTCACCTTCACCTTGCCGACCATCAACGCGTCGGAGTTCGTCGCCATCCTGGTGTCGGGCGGGGCCAAGGGCGACGCGCTGCGGGGGGTGATCTCGGGCACCGTCCCCGCCGCGCGGGTGCGGCCCAAGGACGGCACGCTGCTGTGGTTCCTCGACGAGGAGGCCGCCGCGTCGATGCGGCGCTGAACGCGTTGACCATCGCCCGCACGCCGCGCCGCCAGCCGCTGATGCCCGAGGGCGCCGCCAACCCGGCCAGGTCGACGCCGCACGAGCACCGCACCGAGCCGGTCGCCTTCCAGCTCTACGAAGGGCACCTCAGCGCCGAGTGCTCGCTGGTGTTCAACGGCTCGCCCGCCTGCCCCGCCTGCCTCACCCGCGCGCTCACCCACCGCGAGCGGTGAGCCATCCGGCGCGCGTCTCATCGCGCCGATGAGATCATCAGAGCGATGCCCCGCTGGAACCCCTGCCGCGACGCCGTCCACCTCGCCCCGTCGATCCTCGCCGCAGACTTCGGCCGCCTCGCCGACGAGGTCCGCGCCCTGGAGGGCAGCGGCGCCGAGCGCATCCACGTCGACGTCATGGACGGCGTCTTCGTGCCCAACTTCACCTTCGGCACCGACACCGTGCGCGCCCTGCGCCGCGTCACCGCGCTGCCGCTGGAGCTGCACCTGATGATCGTCCGGCCGGAGCGCCACCTGGAGACCTTCGCCCAGGCCGGCGCCGACGCCATCACCGTCCACTACGAGGTCAGCCCCCACCTGCACCGCACCCTGACCGCGATCCGCGCCCTCGACTGCCGCGCCGGCGCCGCCATCAACCCCAGCACCCCCGCGTCGGTGCTCGACGACGTGCTCGAGGTCTGCGACCTCGCCCTGGTGATGACCATCAACCCCGGGTTCGGCGGCCAGAAGCTGATCCCGCGCACCCTGCGCAAGGTGGCCCAGGTGCGCGGCGAGATCGACCGGCAGGGGCTGGGGACGGAGGTCGAGGTCGACGGCGGGGTCGACGCCGGCAACGCCCGGGCCTGCGTCGAGGCGGGGGCGAACGTGCTGGTGGCCGGGACGGCGGTCTTCGGCCACGCCGGCGGACCTGCCGCGGGCGGACGCGCCGTGCTCGCCGCCGCGGGCGACCCGGTGACCGCCCGGGCCTGAGCCCGTCTGGATCGACAGCAGCCACCGGCCCCGAATTCCGGCGGTCCGTTTGCCGCGACCGACCATTTCCCGCCTCGGGCTGGACACCGTGCAATGTTTTCCGTCCCCGACCGTCTGTATGTCTGGGGCGCGCGGTCGCTGTCCCCCCTGTGGCGCTCACCCTGTCGATGCCGGCCGGGCTGCATCATGCCGGCGTCGGATCCTCCCGCCTCGCGGCGGTGACGGACGGTGAGACCGCCATTCGCGCCGCGCGTCCTCCCCCTCAGGGGGGAGGCTCGCCGCGCTAGCTCTCGTTGACCTGTCCGCTCCAGTTCACCCGTCCGGTGCCGCTCTGGCCGGGCAGCGGGCAGACGAAGGTGAAGCTCGCCGACACGGTGGCGGTCGAGGTCGCGCCGGAGAGCGTCCCGCTCAGGGTTGCCGTGCCGGCGTGGACGGTGAGAGCCAGCCCGCCGCCACTGGCGAACTCACCCACCGACGGCGAGTAGGCGAACGTCGCGCCCGTCGAGGCTCCCGAGCAGCCGGTCAGGGTGGCGTCGGCCGACGACAGCGTGACCGCGCAACCACCGATGTACCCACTGCTGGGGACCGTCTCCGTGCAGCTCGCCGGTCCCTGGAAGTGGCAGCTCATGTTGACCCCGGCCGGTCCGGTCGCCGTGCAGGCCCATTGCATGTTGGAGGCGTTGGCCCAGGTCCCGGTGTTCGGCGGCGGGGCCGCGGCCGCGGTCACCGCCAGTGACGTCAGTCCCGCCAGCGCTGCCGCCAGTCCCGCGCCGACGCGTGCCGCCACCCGTGTGCGTGCAGTCATCTCGATCTCCCTTCCTTCTCCGCCCAACGCCGCCAACCCTACACCGGCGCGCGCGCCCGATCAACAGTGCAGAAAAAGCGAGGGCCGAGCCCAGCGCGGCGAACGCGCAAGACCCGGCCCCGCAGACAGTGGAGAAGAGCTAGGAGATCTGCCCCAGGGCGGCGCCGACGATGTCGTCGATGGCGGGCAGGCAGGCCGCCTCCAGAGGCTTGGAGTACGGCATCGGCACCTCGCGCGCCGCGACCCGGGCCACCGGGGCGTCGAGCTCGTCAAAGGCCAATTCCTGCAACGTCGCGGAGACCTCGGCGCCGACGCCGAAGGAGCGCCACGACTCCTCGACGCACACCACGCGGTGGGTGCGGCGCACCGACGCGACCAGGGCGTCGCGGTCGAGCGGGCGCAGCGAGCGCAGGTCGAGCACCTCGGCGTCGATGCCGTGCGAAGAAGCGAGCCGCTCGGCCGCCGCTTCGGCCATGGGCACGCAGTAGGAGTAGGCGACAAGGGTCACGTCGCGACCCGGCCGCACAATCCGCGCCGACCCGAAGGGGACCAGATGGTCGGCATCGGCAGGAGCCGCCCCCTTCTGCGAATACTGCCGCGAGTGCTCGATGAAGATCACCGGGTCCTCGCCGCGCATGGCGTTGCGCAAGAGCCCCGCGGCGTCGGCGGGGGACGACGGCGCAACGACGTGCAACCCCGGCACATGGGCGAACCACGCGTCGAACGACTGCGAGTGCGTGGCCGCGAGCTGTCCCCAGCCGTTGACCATGCGGATCACCACCGGGGCGCCGAACTGGTCGCCGAACATGTGGCGCAGCTTGGCGGCGTGGTTGACGATCTGGTCGATGGCCACCAGCGCGAAGTTCGTGGTCATCAGCTCGGCGACGGGCCGCAGGCCGCCCATCGCCGCGCCCACCGCGGCGCCGACGATGGCCGACTCGGCGATCGGCGTGTCGCGCACGCGGTCGGGGCCGAACTCGTCGACCAGTCCGCGCGTCACCGCGTACGAGCCGCCGTAGGCACCGATGTCCTCACCGAGCAACACGACACGCGAGTCGCGCTGCATCTCCGAGCGCAGCGTGTCGCGAATCGCGTCGCGAACGGTGGTGGTGCGAGCGGCGGCAGGCGCGGCAACAGCGGCCATCAGCGCGCACTCCGACGCGAAAGCCCGTCAGGCCGGGCGACGATCCCGTCTTCCAGCGACGACACGGCAGGAAACGGCGACTCCTCCGCGAACGCCACCGCCGCCTGCATCTCCGCCTCCACCTCGGCGGTGATCTCGTCCACGCGCGCACCGTCGATCTCGCGCAACGCAGCGACCACCCGCAGCAGCGGGTCGCGCGACTTCATCGCCTCGACCTCCTGCTTGTCGCGGTACAGCTCGGGATCGGCCATCGAGTGCCCGCGGAAGCGGTACGTGTGCGCCTCCAGGATCGCGGGCCCCTCGCCGCTGCGCACGAACGCGCACGCCTCGCGCATGCCCGCAACCACGTCGGCGACGTCCATGCCGTCGACCTGCCACGCGGGCATGCCGTACGCGGCGGCGCGCCGGGCCACGTCGGGCACGGCGGCGGCGCGCTCCGAGCGCGTCCCCATGCCGAAGCCGTTGTTCTCGCAGAGGAAGAGGATGGGCAGGCTCCACGTCGCGGCCAGGTTGGCGGCCTCGTGGAACTCGCCGATGTTGCTGGCGCCCTCGCCGAAGACGGCGCAGACGATGGTCCCCGGCTCCTGCACGTGCGCCGCCCAGGCAAGGCCCGTGGCCAGCGTCAGGTGCCCGCCGACGATGGCGTAGCCGCCCCACATGCGGCGCTGCGCGTCGGCGAAGTGCATCGAGCCGCCGCGGCCGCCGCTGACGCCGGTGGCCTTGCCGAACAGCTCGGCCATGCAGCGCCCGCTGTCCAGGCCGCGCATCAGCGCCCAGCCGTGGCCACGGTAGTGGGTGAGCAGATGGTCGTGGGGCGCCAGCACCAGCGAGGCGCCGACGCAGACCGCCTCCTCGCCGATGGCGAGGTGGAGAAACCCGCCCACCTTGCCGGCGGCGTAGTGCTGGCCGGCGAGCTCCTCGAAGCGACGCACCCGCAGCATGGCGCGGTAGACGTCCCAGAGGTCGAGGTCGGCGACGGCGGCGGGAACGACGTTGGGCGCGGCGCTCTGGGGGGAGAGTGCGAATACCACTGTCTGCTCGTTCTCCTTCGGGCTTGGTGCCGACATATGACATATGTCGCAGCGAAGCGTAGCATGGATTCCGGGGCGACGACGCTCCGACTAGAATCCGCGCGATGACGGCCATGCAACAACCCGTACCTCCCGACGCCGCCCTCCCCGGCCGCCCGCTCAGCGAGCCCGCGCCCTTCCCCCGCGAGCGCCTCGCCGAGCGCATCCTCCGCGACCTCGGCGAGCGCATCGCCACCGGCGAGCTGTCCCCCGGCCAGCTCCTCCCCGCCGAGGCGGCGCTGGCCTCCCACTACGGGGTGTCGTCGCGAGTCATCCGCGAAGCCCTCGGCGCGCTGTCGGCGCGGGGCCTGGTCGAGGTGCGGGCGGGCAAGGGCACGGTCGTCCGCGGCGTCGACTCCAGCGCCCTGCGCGACTTCTTCGACGTCGCCCTGCTCGCCGACTCGCGCGGCCTCTGGGACCTCTTCGAGCTGCGCAAGCTGGTCGAGGTGCAGATCGCCGAGCTGGCCGCGCGGCGCGCCACCGCCGCCGACCTCGACCGCTGCGAGAACGCGCTGCACACCCTCGAAGCCGCCGCCCAGAACGACACGCCCGAGCCCTACGTGCTCGCCGACATCGGCTTCCACCAGACCATCGCCGCCGCCGCCGGCAACCGCATGCTCGGCCTGCTCCTCGAAGGCCTGCGCGAGCCGATGCGCAAGGCGCGGACCCGCTCCTGGCAGGGACGCATCAGCGTCGGCCACGAGGTCGAGGATCAGCTCGAGATGCACCGCCGCATCCTCGCCGCCGTCAAGCGCCATCAGCCCGGCGCCGCCGCCGCCGCGATGGCCCGCCACCTCGACCTCGCCGAGGTGCACCTGCGCGCCGCCGAGATGAGCGAGCCGCCGCCGGGCACGCCGCCCTCGCGGGGACGGCGCACCCGGACACGCCAGGCCTAGCCGAGCGGCGGCAGCCCGTACTGGGCGAAGCCCCAGTCGAACAGCTTGGCCATGTCGGTGTACAGGAAGTTGTCCTGCAGCACCACGCCGATCAGGTGGTGGCCGCCGCGCACCGCCTCGGCGACCAGGCAGGGACCGGCGTTGCCGGTGTAGCCGGGCTTGACGCCGACGGCCGCAGGGTAGACCTGCAGTTCGCGATTGAGGTTGGGCAGCTCATACGCCTTGTGCGTCCCGGTCTGCGGCAGGTTGACCTGGGTGCGGTCCACGATGTTGCCGAACACCGGGAAGCGCGTCATGTCCTCCATGGCCACCGCGGCGAGGTCGTACGCCGAGGCGTACTGCTGCGGGTCGTCGAGACCGACCGGCGTGGTGAAGTGCGAGTCGTGCAGGCCGAGCTGCTGCATCTGCGCGTTCATGGCGGCGACGAAGTTGTCCATGCCCACGGTGTCGACGGCCATCGCCGTGGCCGCGTCGTTGGCGCTGACGGTGAGCATGCCGCCGAGCAGCTCCTCGACGGTGAGCGTCTCGCCGGGCGCCAGGCCCATCCTGGTCTCGTCGGAAGCCTGGGTCAGCGCCTCGGGGGTGATCGTCACCGATTTGTCCGGCGCGAAATTGTGCAGCGCCACCAGGCTGCTGACGATCTTGGTGGTGCTGGCCGGCGGCATGGGCAGGTGGGCGTGGTTGTCCCAGAGCACGGTGCGCGAGTCGGCGTCGACGAGGACGCCGGTCCAGGCCATCATGCCCAGCGCCGCGGTGCCGGGGTGCGCCGCGGTCTCGTCCTTGAAGACGACGGGATCGACGATCAGGTTGAGACCACCCGCCGTGGGCGGAGGCGGCGGCGCGGGAGGCGGCGGCGGCGGTGCGGGTGTGGGCTCGGGTGTCGGGCGCGCGGTGCGCACCTGGTGCACGCTGCTCGGCGACGGCACCGCGGTGGTCCGCGACCCGATCGCGGCGACGCCGGGATGCGCGGTGGGTGGTGGTGCTAGTGACGAGCCGGTCAGTCCGATCGAGGTCGCGCCGTGCGACGTGGGGAGCAGGCAGCCGGCGGCCGTGACGATTGCGGCGGCGCCGAGAGCAACGCGGGCATGGGTCAGCTTGGGCATGTGCAGGAACCGTTTGAGGAACGGGGATTGGCGGCGTCGGCCGACATCCTGGCAACTCCCGCCGTCGCGCGGGTCACAGGCGTGTAACCGCGCGCGAAAGAAGGTGGGGCTGTGGAAATGCCGGCAGCCGGAGGCGGGACCGATTATGCCGAGTCCCGTGTACGATGCCGCCCGAGTTCCGACCACCATCCCACAAGGCTCGATCTATCACAGGTACTGTGCACTTCTCTCTACGACGACGCACCCGCGTGCGCGCCGGACGCATCGGCGCAGCCCTCACCGTGACCGCGATCACGGCGATCACCGCCTCCTCCCCGGGGGCGACACAACATCACACCGTCCCTGTTGCATTGCACGACGGCGGACTGACGATCGGTCGCACCGTGGCGCCGCCGCCGTCCAGCGGAGTGGCGCAGTTCGCCGGCGATCCGACTGCAAAGCCCGCGCAGTCGCCGAAGCCGCCGTCCACGCACCCGGCCGCGCCGAAGACGGCCGCGACCACACCCACGCCCGCGCCACCACCGCCGCCGCCTCCTCCCCCGCCGCCGGCGCGCCAGGTGCTCGGCTTCGCCCCCTACTGGACGCTCGACACCTGGCCCCAGTGGCGCCTGCAGGACCTCTCCTCGATCGCCTACTTCGGCGTGACCATCGACGGCAACGGCAACACCGTCACCGACGAGGCGTGGCCGACCTGGCCCGGCCAGCAGCTCAGCGACATGGTCAACGCGGCGCACCGGGCGGGCGTGAAAGTCCTTGTCACGGTTCGCAACTTCGACAACGGCGAGATGTTCTCCATGCTCGGTGACCAGACCCACTTCCACACCGCCGTGCAGACGGCCACCGACCTGATGCGCATGCGCAACCTCGACGGCGTGGTCATCGACTTCGAGGGCAGCGACCCCGGGCTCGCCCCCGGCTTCGTGCAGTACGCCGGCCAGGTGCGCGCCAGCATCCACGCGGTCAACCCCAACGCGCAGCTCGTCGTCGCCACCTACGCGGGCGCGGCGTCGGGCGGCGGTGGCATGTACGACGTCGGCGCGCTGGCGCAGAACTCCGACGCGCTCTTCGTCATGGCCTACGACATGGCCGGTGGCAACGACCCCGCCCACGCCGTCAGCAACGCGCCGCTCACCGGCGGCAGGTACAACGACACCGACGTGGTCAACCAGTACCTGGCCAAGGCCCCGGCGGACAAGCTGATCCTCGGGGTCCCCTATTACGGGGACAAATGGAGTGTCAGCTCTCCCGACCCCAACGCTGCCATCACCGATGGTCCGGCGCCGTCGACGTATTCGCAGATGCTCAGCGACTTCGGCTGCGCCCAGCGCCTGACCGTGCACCAGAACGACGCGACGCCCTGGGCGACCTGGTACTCACCGCCGGGCGGCGACCCCTGCGGCGCCAACCTCGGCGCCTGGCGCGAAGTCTACTTCGAGACCCCGGCGAGCCTCGGCGCCAAGTACGACCTGGTCAACCGCGCCAACCTGCTCGGCACCGGGATGTGGGCGCTCGGCTTCGACGCCGGGCACGGCGAGCTGTGGGACACCCTGCAGTCGCACCTCACCCCGAAGCGCTAGACGTCTCCCCGATTCGCCCCAGCGGCAGCCGCGCCAGCACCTCGTAGCGGCTGCCGCCCGGGCCGGGGTGGGAGCGGTAGAGGAGCACCTCGCGCGCCTCGCTCGCGCCCAGCGACGCGCCCGCGAAGCTGCGCCAGCGCCGCCGGGCGTCGCCGTCGAGGCGCCGGCGGGGGCGGCCGAGGGTGAGATGGGGGTGGTAGGCGCGCTGCTCGCGGGGGAAGCCCGCGGTGTCCAGGGCCCGCTCCACCTCCGCCTGGAGCGCCACCGCCAGGGTCTCGCCGGTCTGCATGCCGAGCCAGAGCACCCGCTCGTCGCCGCCGCCCGGGAAGGCGCCGAGCCCGCCGAGGACGATGGCGAAGGGCGCGGCCTGGCCCACCGGACCCTGCGTGGCATCGAGCAGCCCCGGGATGCGCTCCTCGCGCAGGTCGGGCCAGAAGTGCAGGGTGAGGTGCAGCCCCTCGGGGCGCACCCAGCGCACCTCGGGCAGCGCCGCCCGCAGCTCCTCCAGCAGCGCGCTTCCCGCCTCCCGCGCGGGCGAGGTCACCGGGATGGCCAGGAAGGCGCGCACGGCGCCTAGGGCGTGGCGGTCGGCGCGGGTGTCGCCGTCGGGCTCGGGCTCGCCGTGCTGCACGGCTGGGCCGCGCCGCTGAGCATCACCCTGAGCTGCCCCTGGCTGCAGTACTGGGAGAGCGCGTCGAGCATCGACTGCAGGAACCAGTTGGGCCGCTCCTTCACCGTGTAGGTCTGCGGCGCCGCGACCAGAATGCGGTGCACGGCGTGGCCCGCGGCGCTCGCCGCGTCGACGCGGAGGATCTCGTACCCGGCGAGGTCGCGGACCGGCTGCGGCGTGGTCTTCCCCGGCTGCAGCGCGCGGACCGCGGTGGCAAAGGCCTTGTCACCCTGGTCGAGCTGGGCGTCGCTGAGCACGCCCATGTCGCCGCCCTTGTCGCGGCTGGTCTCGTCGTCGGAGAGCAGCTTGGCCAGCACGGTCATGTCCTCGCCGGCGCCGATGCGCTGGGCGATGGCGGCGGCGCGCTGCTGGGCGAACACGTCCTCCAGACGCTGCTCGTTGATGCGCGAGCGGATGGCGTCGCGGAGCTGGGCGAGCGAGCCGCCCGCCTCGGCGAGCTGGGTCTGCAGCGTGGCCTGGCCGCCCGCCGACTGGGCGTCCTGGTCGACCTCGCGCTGCACGTCGGCGTCGCTGGCGGCGATGTGGCGGAAGGCGGCCTCCTGGCCGATGATGCTGTCGAGGATCAGGCTCTTGAGCACGTCGGCGCGCAGCTTGCTGACCATGGCGTTGTAGCCGGAGGCGCCGGGGGTGGGCCCGCCGCCCTGCTCGACCGCGGTCAGCGCGCTGGTCAGGCGCAGGTCGAAGAGGCTGCGGGGGATCGACTGCTTGCCCACCTGGGCCACCGGCGCGGTCGCGGCCGGGGTGGGCGACGGCCCCGTGGTGGACGAGCAGGCCGCCAGGGCGAGGACGGCGACCAGGGCCGGGAGGAGGCGACGGGGCATGCCGCCCGGCAGTCTACCCGTGGGCGTGTGAAGGCCGCGTTCGCAGCGCCGGGCCCAGGGCGGTGGCCACTCCCACCACGCCGACCACCAGCGCGCCGATGCTGATCGCGGTGAACAACGGGATGGCGTGGGCGAGCAGGCCGTAGGCGAGGGTGCCGACGGTCTGCAGGCCGGCCAGGATGGTCGAGTAGAAGCCCAGCAGGCGGCCGCGCATCGAGGGGTCGGTCTCGGTCTGCAGCAGGGTGACCATCGAGGTGTTCATGGCCAGGAATCCCAGGCTGATGCCCACCAGCGCGGGCAGGGCGAAGCCGAGCCGCCCGCTGCTGGCCAGGGTGAACAGGCTGGCCGCGTAGACCACCGCGCCGGCGAGCAGGAGTTTTCGCCGCACCTCGACGCGCCCGCCGATGGTGGCGATGAACAGGCTGCCCGCCAGCGCGCCGACGCCGCCCGTGGTGTAGAGCAGGCCGAGCACCTGCGAGCCCGCGTGCAGCTTGTCGTGCGCGTAGACCGGCAGGTAGGGCATGTAGGCGATGCCGAAGAACGACAGCGCCGACACGCAGATGATCACCCCGCGCACCAGCTTGTCGCGCCGCACCAGGCGCAGGGCCTCGACCAGGTCACCCCAGGCCGTGCTGGCGGCCCGTTTGCGCGGCGGGAGGTCGGGCACGACGGTGACCAGCACGACGAGCGGGCCGATGTAGGCCAGGGCGAGAAACCCGAAGCACACCGCGGGTCCGACGAAGCCGATCAGCAGCCCGGCCAGCGCCGGTCCGGCGATGCGGGTGACGCTCATCGCCACCGAGCCCAGGGCCACCGCGTTGACGACAAGGTCGGCAGTAACCAGGTCGGCGATGAGCGCCTGGCGGGTGGGCAGGTCGAGGGCGTCGGCGGAGCCGAAGATCACCGCGATGACGATGAGCACGCCGAGGCTCGCGTTGTGGGTGGCGACCATGATGGCCAGCACCGCGGCGCTGAGGCCGAGCACGCTCTGCGTGTAGAGGAGGATGCGGCGCCGCGGCAGCCTGTCGGCGAGCACGCCGCCGTAGAGCGAGAGCACCACCGCGGGGATGCCGTCGGCCGCGCCGACGACGCCGACCGCGGTCTGGCTGCCGGTGGTGTTGTAGACGTAGTAGCCGAGCGCTACCACCTGCATCCAGGTGCCCAGGAAGACCGGCCACTGCGAGGCCCAGTACCAGCGATACGGGCGCACCGCCAGCGCGGGCGGGGGCCAGCGGCGCTGCTTCTCCGGCTGCTCGGCGACCGCCAGGGCGGCGGCACCCCCGACCGCGTCGGCGACCTCGGGCACGGCGGACGCAGCCGCCTCCGCCTCCGGGCGCGGGTCGACCGTCTCGGAGGAACGCTGCATCAGGGCATCATGCCTGACCGTGCCGGCGGCGGCTCAGATCACCGCGGCTTCGGGCTGCAGTGCGCCGCCGGACTCGAAGCGCGCCGGCGTGAAGGGACTGAGGTCGATCTCCGGCTGCCGGCCGAGCAGCGTCTCGGCGAGCAGGTGGCCCATCGCCGGCGCCTGCATGAAGCCGTGGCCGCTGAAGCCGCAGCAGAGCCAGAGGCCGGGGAGCTGCGGCGACTCGCCGACGATCGCCTGGTTGTCCGGCGAGACCTCGTACAGCCCCGCCCAGCCGGTGTGGATGGTGGCGCGCTCCAGCGCCGGGATGCGCCAGGTGGCGTGCTCGATGAGGTGTTCGAGGAAGTCCCACGACACCGAGGTGTCGAACGAGGCGGGCTCGTCGGGGTCGCTCATGCCCAGCAGCAGACCCTCGCCCTCGGGGTGCAGGTAGAACGAGGTGTGGAAGTCGACCACGAAGGGCACCGGGCGCGACAGGGCGAAGGGGTCGGTGACGAAGATGTGCCGCCGGAACGGCCGCACCGGGATGTCGACGCCCGCCATGCGCCCCACAAGCGCGGCGTACGGCCCTGCACAGTTGACGACAATGCTGGCATCAACGTCAGCGCCGTCGGCGGTGCGCGCGCCGGTGACGCGGCCGCGGTGACGCGTGATCTCGACCACCTCGCAGCCCTCGACGATGGTGGCGCCGTGGCGGCGCGCCGCCCCCGCGTAGCCCGCGGTCACCTCGTTGGGACCGGCCAGCCCGTCGGTGGGGCAGAACGTCGCCGCGGTGACGTCCTCGACGCGCAGCTCGGGCACCATGTCGCGCGCCCGTTCGACGTCGAGCAGCGACACCTCGCCCAGGCCGACGCGGTGCTGCATCTCGACGTTGGCTCTGAACTGCGCCGCCTCGTCATCGGTGGTGGCGAGGAACAGGTAGCCGATCTCGCGCAGGTCGGCGGTGCTGCCGATCTCCTCGGGAAAGCGCTCCAGCATCCGCCGGCTGAGCATGCCGACGCGCACGTTGACCTCGGTGCTGAACTGCTGGCGGACCCCACCCGCGTTGCGCGCCGTGCTGCCTTCGCCGAGTGCGCCGCGCTCCAGCAGCAGCGGCCGCATGCCGCTGCGCGCCAGGTGATATGCCAGCGAGCAGCCCACCACGCCGCCGCCGACGATCACGCACTCGGCGCCCGGCGGCAGCGGGCTGCCGGCCACCGCTACGCCGTGACCGCCTGCGGCGCCGGCTTCTGCTCGGGCAGCGGCGCGCCGTCGAGGAAGGCGGTGAGCACGTCGAGCTGGCGGCGCACGAAGTCGGCATTCCAGCCGTGTCCGGCGTCCGCGATGACGGCGAGCTGGACCTGGGGCAGGTTCCCCGCCACGGCGCGCAGCGCGGGCACGTCGATGATCTTGTCCTCCGCGGCGGCGATGATCAGGGTGGGCGCCTGTCGCGCCGCGAGGGTGTCGAGATCGCGGCGGCGCAGGCCGTCGCGCAGCCATTCGCGGGAGGCGCGCGGCATGGCGCGGAGCTGGTTGCGGAAGTTCATCTCGGCGGCCGCCCGGTCGACGTCGCCGCCCTCGACCATGAGCCGCTTGTAGAGGTCGCTGACCACGCGGCGGCGCGACAGCCAGAGCATGCCGCCGAAGACGCCGGGGGCGGTCATGACACCCACCTGCACGTGGAAGCGGCGGCGCACCAGCGACGGGTCGAGCAGCGGGGTGTGCAGGATCAGGCGGCCGACACTGTCGTGATGCCGCCGCGCCAGCTCCAGCGCCGGCGACGCGCCGAGGCACAGCCCGCCCACGTCAAAGCGCTGCAGGCCGAGGTCGCGCAGCAGCGGCTCCACCGCGCCGGCCAGCGCCTCGGCGATGTGGGCGCGGCCCGGCAGCGGGTCGCTGTCGCCGCAGCCGGGCAGGTCGGGAATGATCAGCGTGCGCCGCCGGGCCAGGGCGTCGAACCAGGTCTCGAAGTTCTCCGCGGAGCCGAGGAAACCGTGGAACAGCAGCAGCGGCTCGCCGCTGCCCATGGTCACATAGCGCAGCCGCCGCCCCTCGTGCACCGCAACGTGTTCGTTCAACCGCCGGCCCCGGGGTCGTCGGTGTCGATCTGCGCGCGCTGCAGGTGCCCGCTGTAGTCGATGTAGATCGACTTCCATTCGCTGAACTGGTCGAGCGCCTGGCGCCCCGCCTCGCGGTGGCCGTTGCCGGTGTCCTTGATGCCGCCGAAGGGAAGCTGGATCTCCGCGCCGATGGTCGGTGCGTTGACGTAGACGATGCCCGCCTCCAGCTCGTTGACGGCACGGAACGCGCTGCGCACGTCGCGAGTGTAGACGGACAGCGACAGCCCGTAGCTGGTCCCGTTGGCGACGCGCAGCGCGTCGTCCAGCGACGCGACGGGCAGGATGGCGGTGGTCGGCCCGAAGATCTCCTCCTGGGCGATGCGCATGCCCGGGCGCACGTCGGCGAAGATGGTGGGCGGATAGAACCACCCTCCGGCGAGCTCGCCGTCGCGCGCGACCGACCCGCCGAGCAGCAGGCGCGCCCCCTCCTGCACGCCGATCTCGGTGTAGCCGTGGATGCGCCGGAGCTGCTTCTCGTTGATCACCGGGCCCACGTCCACGTCCTCGCGCAGCCCGTCGCCGACGCGCAGCGCCGCCGCCCGCTCGCGCAGCTGCTCGGTGAACGGCAGCAGCGCACCGCGCTGCACCACCAGCCGCGACGACGCGGTGCAGCGCTGCCCGCTGGTGCCGAACGCGCCCCACAGGGCGCCGTCGACCGCGAGCTCCACGTCGGCGTCGTCGAGCACCACGATGGCGTTCTTGCCGCCCAGCTCCAGCGAGCAGCGCTTGAGCTGGGCGCCGCAGACCTCGTTGACGTGCCGCCCCACGGCCACCGAGCCGGTGAAGCTGATGCCGCGCACGCCGGGGTGGCGGAGCAGCGCCTCACCCGCCTCCGCGCCAAGGCCGAAGACGATGTTGACAACCCCGTCCGGAACTCCCGCCTCGCGCAATGTCTCGACGAAGGCGAGCGCACACGCGGGCGTGTCCTCCGCCGGCTTGAAGACCACGGCGTTGCCGGCCATGATCGCGGGGAAGATCTTCCACGACGGGATGGCGATGGGGAAGTTCCACGGGGTGATGACGCCGACCACGCCGAGCGGCTGGCGCATGGTCATCGCCCACTTGTCGCGCAATTCGCTGGGCACCGTCTCGCCGAAGGCGCGGCGTCCCTCGCCGGCGATGAACTTGCCCATGTCGACGGCTTCCTGCACGTCGCCGCGCGCCTCGACCAGCACCTTACCCATCTCGCGGGTCATCAGCCGCGCCAATTCCTCCTTGCGCCGCTCCATGATCTGGGCGGCGCGCAGGATGATCTCGCCGCGTGCGGGCCACGGCGTGCGACGCCACTCCGGATACGCCGCAGCAGCGGCGGCCACCGCGTCGGCGACGTCCTCGGCGCCGCTGCGCGCGAAGACGCCGACCACCTCGTCGTGATGCGCGGGGTTGCGCGACTCGAAGGTCGCCCCGCCGCGCGCCTCGCGGCGCTCGCCGCCGATCAGGTTGAGCCCGGTGACCCGGCCGGCAGCGACATCGGTCATGACAGCGCCTCCCTGACGCTCTGCTCGAACACGTCGAGGCCGCGGCTCAGCTCGTCCTCGGGAATGGTCAGCGGCGGCGCCAGCCGGATGACGTTCTCGTCGGTGCCGCAGCCGAGCAGGAGCACGTCGCGGCGCAGGGCGCGATCGCGGATGTCGGCGACCAGGTCGGCGGCGGGCGTGCCGTCCGCGCGCAGGAACTCGACGCCGATCATCAGCCCCAGCCCGCGCACATCGGCCAGCTCCGGCGCCCAGGCCCGCCAGGTGCGCAGCCGCGCCAGGGTCGCCGCGCCCAGGGTGGCGGCCCGCTCCACGATCTTCTCTCGCTGCAGCACCTCGACCACCGCGATGGCGGCCGCGCAGGCGACCGGGTTGCCACCGAACGTGGTGCCGTGGTCGCCGGGATGCCAGGCGCGCATCACCGCGGCGGGCGCCACCACCGCGCCGATCGGCATGCCGTTGCCGAATCCCTTGGCCACGCAGATGATGTCGGGCCGCACCCCGAAGTGGTCGACGGCGAAGTTGCGCCCGGTGCGACCGAAGCCGCTCTGCACCTCGTCGCAGACCAGCAGGATGCCGTGCCGATCGCAGATTCGGCGGAGAGTTGGCAGGAACTCGGCGGGCGGCACCACGTAGCCTCCCTCGCCGAGCACCGGCTCGACCACGATGGCGGCGACGTCGGACGGCGCCACAGTTGTGGCCAGCAGCCGCTCGATCTCCTCCCCCGCCGCCACCGCGCAGTGCCCCGAGGCATCCGCGGGACAGCGGCGCAGGCAGTAGGGATATTCGACGTGGTGCACGCCGGGCAGCAGCGGCCCCATGCCCTGGTGGTACTTGGACTTCGACGCGGTCAGCGTCAGCGCGCCGTAGGTGCGGCCGTGGAAGGCGCCGCGGAAGGCGATGATCTCGCTGCGCCCGGTGGCCTTGCGGGCCAGCTTGATGGCGCCCTCGACGGCCTCGGCGCCGCTGTTGCAGAGGAACACGGTGTCGAGCCCCGGCGGGGTGATGCGCACCAACGCCTCGGCGGCCGAGATCGACGTGGTGTTCAGCGTGGTCACCGAGGTGTGCCAGAGGCGGTCCACCTGCGCGTGCACCGCCGCCACCACCGCGGGATGGCGGTGGCCGAGGTTGACCACGCCGATGCCCGAGCCGAAGTCGAGCACGTCGCGGCCGTCGACCGTGTGGAGGTGCGCGCCCTCGGCGCGGTCGACGACCAGGTCGGAATAGCGCGAGTAGGCGGGGGAGAGCAGCTCGGCGTCGCGATCGCGCCAGAGCTGGGCCTGGTCGACGCCGGCGGGGACGGGATTGGTCACGGAGGGCTCCCAAGGATTCGGTTGAACGGGACGTTGCGTCGCCGCGCAGCCCTGCGCCGGGCGGGTTCAGGCCGGTCGCACCCGGCCCACCGCCTGGTTCACCTCGTCGAGTGGGCCGCCGGCCGGCCCGGCCCGCCGTCCCTCAGCGTACCTCGGGACGGGGCGCGACGACCCACGCGGCCGAGGGCGAGGAAGCCGGCGAACATCACCGCGATGCCGGCCGCCTCGTAGACCCCCAGGGTGGAGATGCTGCCACCGACGCTCTTGGCCGCCGAGAAGCCCGCGGCGATGAGCAGCGCCCCGGCGGTGAGCAGGACGTTGCAGACCACCCGGTCCAGGCCCGCGCGCGTCCTGGCGAAGCGCCACGCCGACCACGCCGAGCCGCCGATCAGCACAGCGCTGCCAAGGATGTTGAAGACAACGGCAGCAACGTAGAGCGGGTTGCCATGGCCGGTGATGGCCTCGCCGAGCACCCCCGACGTGCTGTGCAGCCGGGCCGCGTCGACGGGCACGAACACGGCGTCGACGGCGAGCAGCACGGTCAGCGCCACCAGTGTCATCGCGCAGGCGCGAGCCGCGCGCGCGGGGGCGAGCAGGAACACCGTGCCCAGCGCCAGGTAGATCACCCCGAGCACGCCGCCGAGCAGGTAGAAGGCGCGGAACAGCGGCACCGAGAACCCGTTCGCCTCGCCGATCGCCTGGGTGAGTGCGGCCGCGGCGAAGATGAACAGGCCGAACGCCCAGGCGGCGAAGGCGGCACGGCGGCTGCGCCGCCAGCGGGCGGCGACCACCACGGCGAAGACGGCGGCCAGCGCGGCGGCCAGGGCGGATGCGGCGATGGTGGCGTCCCCCGGTTGGTGAAAAGGGTCCAATACCACAATCGGCGCCGATCGTGGCCGCAGCAAATCTCACCCTGACGGCGAATTGACATCCGCCGTTCAGCGGAGTACACAAGGGACCGCCACACGGGGCGTCCGCATGTTCGCCCCCATCACGGGACGTCAGGTCCTCTCCCGGACCGCATGAGATTTCAGGAGGTCAGATGCAACGCACCCATATGCGGCTGGTGCCCATCCTCGGCGCGGTGTCCTTGGCCGTGCTCGCCGGCTGCGGCACGTCCAACAACACCACCGGCCCGTCGTCGGGGGGTGGCGGGGGCCTGTCGAACTGCTCGGGCAGCGTGACCGTCGCCTCCGACCTGCCGGTCAGCGGCAGCGACGCCTCGGACGGCAAGCCGACCCAGAACGGCGCGCAGCTGGCGGTGACCCAGGCCACCAACAACAAGCTGCTCGGCGGCTGCACCATCAAGTTCGTCGCCAAGGACGACGCCTCGGTCGCACTCGGCAAGCACGACCCGCAGCAGGGCGCGCAGAACATCACCGAGCTGGCCGGCGACTCGTCGGTGCTCGGCGTGGTCGGCCCCTTCAACTCCAACGTGGCCCTGTCCGAGCTGCCCATCGCCAACAAGGCCAACCTGGTGATGATCAGCCCGTCCAACACCAACCCGGGCCTGACCATCGTGGGCAGCAACCCGGACATCCCCACCGCGTCGCTGAAGCCGACCGGCAACACCACCTACTTCCGCGTCTGCACCACCGACATCGGCCAGGGCAAGGCCGACGCGCAGGAGGCGGCGCAGACCCTGGGCACCAAGAAGGCCTACGTGTTCGACGACCAGGAGACCTACGGCAAGGGCCTGGCCGATCAGTTCAGCAAGTTCTTCATGGCCGACGGCGGGACCATCGCCAAGCGGACCTCGCTGCCCGGTGACACCAAGGACTTCAGCACCCAGCTCACCGACGCCAAGAACCTCGGCGTCGACGTCATCTTCTTCGGCGGCACGTCGTCCAACGGCGGCGGCATCATCAAGAAGCAGATGGCCGCGGCCGGGCTGACCAGCGTCAAGTACGTCGGCGGCGACGGCATCGTCGACCAGGAGTTCTTCACCGAGGCCGGCACCGCCGCGGACGGCGCGTACGGCTCGGTTGCCGCACCCGACCCGACCAAGCTGAGCACCGCGGCGCAGTTCGTCACCGACTACACGGCGGCGTTCGGCGCGGCGCCCGGCGCGTACTCGGCCAACGCGTACGACGCCATGAACATCCTGCTCCAGGCGGTCAAGAAGGCGATCACCGACAACGGCGGCACCCTGCCGAGCACCGGCAGCGCCTTCCGTGAGTCGGTGCGCAAGGATGTCCTGGCAACGTCCTGGGACGGGGCCATCGGCCACACCACCTTCGACGCCAACGGCGACACCAGCAACGTCCTGCTGACCATCTTCCTGGCACAGGGCGGCAAGTGGACCTACAGCGCGACGGTCAAGACCTCGGCGTAGCCGCGGCCCGTCGGACGTAGCGTCCGGCCATCGAACTGCGGAGAGGGCCCCACCCGGGGCCCTCTCTCCGTGTCACCTCATCTCACCGCCTGGAGGTCACCCGTCTTGCCGAACGGTGAGGCGCCCGCAGCCGTCGCCACCAGAGCGCAGCCGATGCGCCCCAAGCCGACCCCACCACTGCTCAGCCGCATGCGGCTGCGCTTCGCCGCCATCTCCGGCCAGGCGTTCATCTACTTCCTGATCGCGGGATTCGTCGGCATGGTGGTCGCGGAATTCGTCTCCAAGGGCGGCACGCAGACCGGCGAGGAGATCCTCAACGGCCTGCAGATCGGCGGCATCTACGCCCTGATCGCGGTCGGCTACACCATGGTCTACGGCATCATCGAGCTGATCAACTTCGCCCACGGCGACGTGTTCACCTTCGGCGGCATGCTGTCGGTGTGGATCGGCGCGGGGCTCGGCGCCCTCGGCCTGGACATGACCAAGCTGGCCACCAGCAACTTCGGCGGCCTGCTCGCCGCCCTGGCGATCATCTTCCCGCTGACCATGCTGTGCACCGGCACGCTGGGTGTGGTCATCGAGCGCGTCGCCTATCGCAGGCTGCGCAACGCGCCGCGCCTGGCGCCGCTGATCACCGCCATCGGCATGGCCTTCCTGCTCGAGGGCATCATGTTCGTCGCCGCGGGCAGCGGCAACTACGAGGCCCGCAAGGACGACTGGATCGGCGGCAACGCCTTCACCATCGGCAGCGTCAGCGTGTCCTGGCCGAAGCTCTTCGTCATCCTGGTCGCCGCGGTGATGATGGTGGTGCTGCAGATGTTCGTCCGCTACACGCGCATGGGCAAGGCGATGCGCGCCACCGCGCAGGACCGGGACGCCGCGCTGCTCAGCGGCATCAACATCAACCGCACCATCTCGGTGACCTTCTTCATCGGCTCGGCGCTGGCCGCCGCGGGCGGCACCGTCTACGCCATCTACTACAACCTGCTGCAGTGGAACCTGGGTTTCAAGTTCGGCATCATCGCCTTCACGGCGGCGGTGCTCGGCGGCATCGGCAACATCCTCGGCGCCGGTCTCGGCGGCTTCCTGATCGGCCTCATCTACGTCTTCGGCTCCGACCTGCTGGGCGGGCAGTGGGGCAACTCGATCATCTTCGCCATGCTCATCCTGGTGCTGACGCTGCGGCCCAGCGGACTGCTGGGGATGCGGGTGCCCGACCGTGCCTGACATCGCCGAACCGCAGGTGGCGGTCGACCTGCCAGAGACGGCGACGCAGACGCGCCGGGTGGAGAGCGCGGCGGTGTTCTGGCTGCTCGTCGCCGGCGGCGCGCTGCTGCTGCTGATGGGCTGGCTGCTGCCCTGGTTCGTCGAGCAGACGGCCAGCGGCATCGGCCACAGCCCGATGGACGTCATCGTCTCCTCGCCCACCGGCGTCGGCTGGCTGGCGGTGTGGGTGATGGGCGTGTGCATGCTGGCCCTGATCGCCGGGCTCGGCTACGACGTGTACGCCGTGATGTCGAGGCGCGTCGAGCCGTTCCGCTTCGCGCGCATCCGCGCCGGCCTCGCCGTGCTCGGCGCCGCCTGCGTCCTGCTCATCCTCATCCTGGTGAGCAGCCGCACCGAGTTGATCTTCGGCAACCTCACCCCCAACGCGCTGGTCGACAACGCCGTCTGGATCATGCTGACCGGCTTCCTGCTGATCGCCTTCGCCTACGGCGCGCGGTCATGGGTGGTGAGCCACGGCGGGCTCGCCTTCGCCGCGGTGGCCTTCGCCATCGGCGGCCTGTTCCCGCTGATGTTCCACCAGGCGCCGGGCTTCGTGGTGTGGGGCGCGCAGTCGGCGGGCATCTACATCCTGCTGGCGCTCGGCCTCAACGTGGTGGTCGGCTTCGCCGGGCTGCTCGACCTCGGCTACGCGGCGTTCTTCGCCATCGGCGCCTACACCACCGCGTCGATGGCCTCGGCCACCCACGGGCTGCACTGGCCGTTCTGGATCATCATCTTCATCGGCGCCGCGGCCGCCGGCCTGTTCGGCGCCATCCTCGGCTTTCCCACCCTGCGATTGCGCGGCGACTACCTGGCCATCGTCACCCTCGGCTTCGGCGAGATCGTCCCCGACATGGCGCAGAACAACCTGTTCGGCGACACCGGCGGCCCCAACGGCATCTCCGGCGTGGACACGCCGTCGTTGCTGCCCGGCCTGGGCCGCGTCGACATCTTCGGCAGCGATCCGCGGCCGTACTTCTACGCCATCCTGGTGGTCATCGTGCTGGTGGTGCTGCTGATGCGCAACGTGGAGCGATCACGCCTCGGCCGCGCCTGGGTGGCCATCCGCGAGGACGAGGTGGCCGCCTCGGCCACCGGCATCAACACGGTGACCACCAAGCTGCTCGCCTTCGCCATCGGCGCCGCCGTGTCCGGCTTCGCCGGCGCCTTCTTCGGCGCCATGCTCAGCTCGGTGACGCCGGACAACTTCCAGTTCGCCGTGTCGGTCACCGCGCTGACCACGGTGGTGCTGGGCGGCATCGGCAACATCACCGGCGTCATCGTCGGCGCGATTCTGGTCAGCTTTGTCATCTTCTGGGTACTGCCCGAGCTGCAGGGCTGGATGGGCACGGTGGGCAGCAACGTCGGCGTCACCCAGCTCGGCACCATCCAGTACAGCGACTACAAGTTCATCGTCTACGGCCTGATCCTCATCGGCATCATGCTGCTGCGACCATCCGGGCTGCTGCCCAGTCGCGCGCGCAAGGTCGAGCTGGAGACGGGCGCCGAGTCCGAGCCGCTGGCGGCCGTGCAGGAGCGCGCCTGATGGCCCTGCTCGAAGTCGACCGCATCGTCAAGCGCTTCGGCGGCCTGGTCGCGGTCAACGACGTGTCCTTCGAGGTGGACACCGGCGAGATCGTCTCCATGATCGGACCCAACGGCGCGGGCAAGACCACCGCCTTCAACTGCATCACCGGCCTGTACCCGCTCAGCGACGGCGACGTGCGCTTCAAGGACGTGTCGCTGCTGGGCATGCAGCCGCACCGCATCACCCGGCTGGGCATCACCCGCACCTTCCAGAACATCCGCCTCTTCTCCTACATGACGGCCGTCGACAACGTGATGGTCGGCGAGCACGTCCGCATGCACTCCAAGGTGTGGGACGACCTGCTGCACACCCGCAAGGCACGCAACGAGGAGCGCGTCGTCGAGCAGCGCGCCCTGGCCACGCTGCGCCGGCTCGGCCTGGAGCGCTACGCCGACGTGTACGCGCGCAACCTGCCCTACGGCCTGCAGCGCCGCCTGGAGATCGCCCGCGCGCTGGCCAGCGGCCCGACCCTGCTGCTGCTCGACGAGCCCGCCGCCGGCCTCAACCCGCATGAGAAGGTGGAGCTGATGGGGGTGATCTCCAAGCTGCGCGACGACGGCCTGACCATCTTCCTGATCGAGCACGACATGCGCGTGGTCATGGGCATCAGCGACCGCATCGTGGTGCTCGACTACGGCGAGAAGATCGCCGAGGGCACGCCCAAGGAGGTGCGCGAGAACCCGCGGGTGATCGACGCCTACCTGGGCACCGCCGCCGGCCAGGCGGCGCGCGGGGCATGACCGAGCAGACCACGGCCGCCACCGGCGGCACCACCGCGGCGCCGGCGCCGCCGACGCTGGAGCTGCGCAAGGTCGACGTCTACTACGGGCGCATCCAGGCGCTGCGCGGCGTCTCGCTGATCGTCAAGCACGGCGAGATCGTCGCCCTGATCGGCAGCAACGGCGCCGGCAAGACGACGACGCTGCGCACCATCAGCGGCCTGGTGCGGCCGAGCAGCGGCGACGTGCTGCTCGACGGCCGTGCCGTGCAGCACCTCGGCGCCGAGCTGATCGCCCGCGCCGGCGTCGGCCACTCCCCCGAGGGGCGGCGCCTGTTCTCGCGCATGACGGTGCGCGAGAACCTGGAGATGGGCGCCTACGCGCGTCACGACGACAGCGACGTTCGTGCCGACTTCGACCGTATCTTCACGCTCTTCCCCCGCCTGCGCGAACGGCAGAGCCAGATCGCCGGCTCGCTGAGCGGCGGCGAGCAGCAGATGGTGGCGATCGGGCGCGCCCTGATGGCGCGGCCGCGGGTGCTGCTGCTGGACGAGCCGTCGCTGGGGTTGGCGCCGATCCTGGTCGACGCCATCTTCGAGGTGATCCGCGAGATCAACGGGACGGGCACGACCGTGCTGCTCATCGAGCAGAACGCGCGCATGGCCCTGGCCACGGCGCAGCGCGCCTACGTGCTGGAGACGGGGTCCATCGTGATGGAGGGGCCGGCGGCGGAGCTGGCCGAGTCCGAAGAGGTGCGGCGCGCTTATCTTGGCATGTGATGCCAAGACGTCCCTCCGCTCCTGACCAGACTCCGCGGCGCCGCGCCCGCCCTGCAGCCGCTCCCCCCGCAGCAGCACCCTCATCCGGCGGCTTCGGCAGCCTGCTCCGCGGACCCGGCTCGGTGCTGGGCGGGCTCACCGCTGTGGATGGGGCGAGCCGGAGTCTCGACCGGCTGGCGCGGTCGGCGGAGCGGGGGGCGGATCTGCTGGAGCGGATCGAGGCGGAGATCGGGATCGAGCGGGTGGCGTTGCTGATCGATCGGGCGGACAGCGTGGTCACGTTGCTGGAGAGCATCGAGGGGATGCTCGCGGACCTGCATCGCGAGTTGATGCCGGCGAAACCGCAGCGCGGCCGGTCGCGCCGTTAGGCGGCGATGGCTTTCGCGTACTCCTCGCGGAAGCGGCCCCTCGCGCGGAAGAGCAGCGTCTCGACCGCGGAGCACGACACCCCCAACCGGTCGGCGATGGAGCGATAGTCGAGCCCCTCGATCTCGCGCAGCACCAGCACCTGCCGGTGGCGCGGGTTGAGCCGCTCCAGCACCGAGGCGACGAATCGGGCGGTCTCGCGCATCTCCACCGCACCTTCGGTGTCGACAACCGCCGGTGTCCCCGCGGCGGGGACGACCTTGACCATGTCGTCGAGCGACTGTGCAGGAGCGCGCTTGAGTGCGCGCAGATGGTCGATCCCGATGTTGGTGCCGATGCGCAGGATCCAGGCGCGGAAGTGCAGCTCGCCGGTGGCACCGATGCGCTGCGCCGCGCGCAGGAAGGTCTCCTGGGCGAGCTCCTCGGCGACCGCCGCGTTGCCGCACAATCGGGTGAGGCGGCGCAGCACCAGCGGCTGGTGGCGGCGGTACAGCTCCTCGAAGCTGCCCACGTCGCCGCCGCGGAAGGCGTCGACCAGCGTCTGGTCGTCGGCGGTCAACCGGTCGAACCCGGTGTCGTTCGCAGCGCGGACAGTGTCGGACAACGGGCGCAACCTCTCCCCGGGAAAATTCAGATTCCGCAAGAAATCTTGCGGTCCAGCCCGTGAAGCCGTGAACCGTGCCGGGTAAAGAGTTGTTGGTGCGCCGTCACCGAGCCGCGACAGACGACCGGTCGGTCAGTGCCGCGCCTGGGTGCTGAGCAGCGCCGCGGCGGCGAGGACGAAAACCCCGTACTCGGCGACGACACCGCGCGACAGCCTGGCCGCCCCGGCGGCCACGGCCAGACCGCGCAGTCCATACCACAGCACCAGCAGGATCCCGCCCGCCGCCGGCACCTGCGGTCCGGAGGTGGCCGGGAGCAGGCACAGCGACACCGCCAGCGCCACTGCGAACGCCGCCAGCAGCCCGCGCAGCCGCGCCGTCCGCTCGGTGTGCACCGCGTCGACCACGGTGAGGAAGGCGCCCGCCGCGACGATCGAGCCGCGCACCGGTCCCGCGGCCGTCGAGCAGCCGGCGATCAGCACCGGCACCATCACCGCCACCCCCGCCGCGTCGCGGGCCAATCGCAGCCACCCCTCGTCACGCCCCGCCAGGCGCATGGCGCTGAGATGCGGGGCGGCGGCGATGATCAGCGCGGCCAGCACCACGGCGGGCACCCACAGCCGGGTGTCGCCCGTCCCCGACAGGACCACCGCCTCGGCGAGCAGCGCCCCCGCGGGCAGGGCGCCGCCCTCCAGCCCGGGCCGCGCGTCGGGCGGGCAGAAGAGCCGGTCGTAGGCGAGCAGGGCGGCGACGCCGAGCAGGGCGAGCACCACGTCGAGCCCGATGCCCAGCGGGATGCCCACCCGCTGCGGCCGGGCCAGCACCGCGATCCCGGCGACGAAGGCGCCGATGACGAAGTGGAAGAACGGGGTGCGCAGCTCGGCCAGCGGCCCGTGGAGCTGGATGCCCAGGGCGCGGCGAGCCTGGTCCGCGTAGAAGGCGTGGCCGCGCCCACCACCCCGTTCCGGAGGTCGAATGCCCGTTCGGTTATCCACGGCAGGCTGTGGAAACTGTGGATTTCCCCCAGGCGGCCCGGTTCACGCCGAGGACGTGCCGGCCCGCCCGTACGCGTCCTCGAGCCGCACCACGTCGTCGATCTCCGGGGAGGACACCTCGCAGATGTCGACGTCGCTGACCGCCTGGAAGCGGTGCCGCCGCCCGGGGCGCACCCGCGCGCTCATCCCCGGGGTCATGCGGTGGGTGCGCACCACGCCCGCCTCGTCCTCCAGCACCAGGTCGAGGTCGCCGGAGAGCACCAGGATGGCCTCGTCCTTCTGCACGTGGTACTGCAGCGACAGCGCCTGCCCGGCGTCGACGTGGATCAGCTTGCCCAGGTAGCGATCGGTGATCGCCCAGCGCAGCTCGTAGCCCCAGGGCTTGTCCACACGTCCCGCGCCGGCGGGCTGCACCGCCGGGTCACCGCTCGGCGGCTCGGTCAATGCGCTGCCCCCGCAGCGACCTGCTCGCTCAGGCCCAGGTACGCCTCCAGCGCGGCGAGCAGCTCGTCCACCCGCTCGCGCGTGGTCGCCTCGCTGTAGACGCGGATCAACGGCTCGGTGCCGCTGAAGCGCACCAGCACCCAGGAGTCGTCGTCCATGTAGAACTTGAAGCCGTCGTCGTCGCGGGTGCGCACCACGCGCGCGCCGGCCAGCGTCGTCGGTGGATTCGACTTGATGCGCGCGTACATCTCCTCGCGGCGCTGGTCGTAGCCGTCGCGCGAGAGGCGGATGTCGTGGCGGGTGTAGGCGTGCGGGCCGACCAGGTCTTCGAGGTGGGCGAGGATGCGCGACAGCGGCATGCCGTAGTCGACGATCATCTGCGCCACCATCAGCCCGGCCAGGATGCCGTCGCGCTCGGGCAGGTGGCCGCGGAAGCCGAAGCCGCCCGACTCCTCGCCGCCGATCAGCGCGTTGGTCTCGGTCATCACCGGCCCGATGTACTTGAAGCCGACCTTCAACTCGTGCACCTTGACGCCGAAGCGCTCGCCCAGCTTGTCGACCATGCCGGTGGTGGTCAGCGAGCGCACCACGTCGCCGCGCTCACCGCGCTTCTCCAGCAGGTACATGGTGAGCAGCGCCATCACCTGGAGCTGGTTGACGAAGACGCCGCGCTCGTCGACGATGCCCACCCGGTCGGCGTCGCCGTCGTTGGCGATGCCCAGGTCGTAGTTGCCGCTGCGCATCCGCTCCATGGCCTCGGGCATGTACTGCTCGATGGGCTCGGGGTGCATGCCGCCGAAGCCCGGGTTGCGTTCGGCGTGCAGCTCGTCAACCGTGGTGCGGCCGCCCGAGAGCAGCAGGCGCACGTAGCCCGCGCCGCTGCCGTGCATGGCTTCGTGGAGGATGCGCAGGCCGCTGTCGCGCAGCCGGGGCAGGTCGACCATGCGGCCGATCTGGGCGATGTAGGCGGGACGCGGGTCGATGATCTCGACGCTGCCGGCCGCCTCCGCGTCTTCGAAGGGCATCTCCTTCACACCCTCGATCTGTGCCCTGGCGGTCAGCTCCTCCAGCGCGCCGACCACCTCGGGGGGCGCCGAGCCGCCGTAGTCCGGCTTGTACTTGAGGCCGTTGAACTCGGGCGGGTTGTGCGAGGCGGTGACCACCACGCCCCCCGCCGCCTTGCGGGCGACCACCGTCCACGAGGACACCTGGGTCGGCGCGGGACCGTCGAGGAGGAGCACGTGGCGCCCGTTGGCGGCCAGCACCCGGGCGACCTCGCGGGCGAAGAGCTCGGCGCAGTACCGCGTGTCGTGGCCGACCACCACCGGCCGCGGGTCCTCGGCGAGGTACCAGGCGACGGCCTGGGAGACGGCGCGGACGTTGGCGTAGGTGAAGTCGTCGGCGACCACCCCCCGCCAGCCGTCGGTCCCAAAGTGGATGCTCTGCGGGGTCACGTGACGGCATTCTACTTGCCGCGTGCGGACGCCGAAGGACATACTGCGCGTTCACCTGCTGGAGGATGGAGAGGGAGTGAGTTCGATGACGTCGAGGTTCGCCCTGCTGGCGCGACGCGCCCTGCTGCCCGCGCTGGGGCTGTTCGTCGTGGCCTGCGGGGATGCCGCAGTGACCGTGCCCCAGGCGGCGGCGACGCCCCTGCTGGCGGCGGAGATCTCCGTCAAGCAGACGGGCGATGCGCCGGTGAAGATGGATCAGTCGAGCCTGAGGTGGCAGGTCGACGACGCGAGGTTGGTGAACGTGTCGCTGACCGTGCATTCCATGGCGGGGGCGGCGGTGACCATGAGCGGGCGGGCGACGTTGTACGACAAGGATGGGAAGCCGGTGGGGGATGTGAGTGGGGGGGCTCTGAACGTTGCGGCGGGAGCGGACGTGCAGTTGAAGATGACGGGGCCGACGCCGAACGGGACGGTCACCTCGGCGACGTTCGAATTCACGACGGTGCCGTCGGCGACACCGCTCTCGGGCTGACGCCCTCGGGATGCTCTACAGGAGTTCCTGCCGCCCGAGCTCGCGCAGCCGCTCCACAACGGCCCGCACCGCCTGCACCCGATCTGCCGGCACCACCAGCACCGCATCCCCGGTGTCCACAACCACCAACCCCTCGGCGCCGACGACCGCGACCAGCCGCCCTCCTCGCGACTCCACCAGGCAGTTCCGCGAATCCACCACCATCCCGTCCCCGCTGACGACGTTGCCCGCCGCATCCCCCTCCCCCGCCTCGTGGCGCGCCTCCAGCAGGTCCGCCCAGGACCCCAGGTCCGACCAGGGAAACCCCGCCTGCACCACGGTGAGCGTCGCCGTCTTCTCCAGCACCAGCGGGTCGATGGCCACGTTCTCGATGGCCGCGTAGCGCCGCGAGGCTTCGTCCTCGTCGCCCGCGGCGCGCGCCTCGACCACTCCGGCCAGGGCGTCGTCGACGGCCGGGGCGGCGGCGCGCAGCTCGCGCAGGAAGGCCGAGGCGGTCCAGCCGAACAGCCCCAGGTTCCAGAGGTGGGAGTGGTCGACGACGAACTTCTCGGCGAGCGCGGCCGGTGGCTTCTCCACGAACCCCGCCGCGGTGAACGCCGCCAGACCCGACGCCGCCGCGGACAGTCCCGCCTGCTCGCCCGAGGCCCCACGCGGCTCGCACCAGCCATCGGGGGAGTGGATGCGACCCACGGCGATGTAGCCCAGGCCGGTCGAGGGGTGGGTGGGCGTCAACCCGACCGTGACCAGGCCGTCGGTGGCGCAGGCCCAGCCCGCCGCCGCCCAGACCGCGGCCCGGTAGGCGTCGTCGTCGCCGATGTGGGCGTCCGCGTGCACCGAGCAGATCACGGCGTCGGGGTCGGACGCGGCGATCCACCGCACCGCCAGCCCCAGCGCGGGGCCCGTCCCCCGCGCGGTGGGCTCGGCGATCACGCAGTCCGGGCCCAGCCCGGCGGCCACGCCCTCGGCGCGGCAGGCCTCCGCCTGGGCGGCGACGGTGACGACGTGCACCGAGACGCCGAGCGGCAGCACCCGGTCGATGGTCGCCCGCAGCAGGGTGACGCCGCCCGGGCCGAGCGGCAGGAGGTGCTTGGGCACGGCGGCACGCGAGACGGGCCAGAGCCGCGTCCCGCTGCCCCCCGCCAGGACGATCACATGCAACGCCACTCGAAACCTACGAGGTCGCGGACGAGGCCGAGATCAGCGGCTGGGTGCCCGCCTCCCCGGCGAGCAGGGCGGCCCGGTCGGTCTTCTCCCAGGGGAGGTCGAGGTCGCTGCGACCGAAGTGGCCGTAGGCGGCCACCTGGCGGTAGATGGGGCGGCGGAGCTGCAGGTCGCTGATGATGCCCACCGGCGAGAGGTCGAAGTACTCGTCGATGAGGGCGACGATCTGGTCCCGGGGGATGCGCTCGGTGCCGAAGGTCTCGACCAGCACCGACACCGGCTTGGCGACGCCGATGGCGTAGGCCACCTGGATCTCGCACTTGCCGGCCAGCCCGGCGGCGACCACGTTCTTGGCCACCCAGCGCGAGCCGTAGGCGGCCGAGCGGTCGACCTTTGTCGGGTCCTTGCCGCTGAAGGCGCCGCCGCCGTGGCGGGCGTAGCCGCCATAGGTGTCGACGATGATCTTGCGGCCGGTCAGCCCGGCGTCGCCCTGGGGGCCGCCGACGACGAAGCGGCCGGTGGGGTTGACGTAGCGCTTGGTGTTCTTGTCGAGCCACTCCGCGGGGATGACCTGGTCGACGACGTGCTCCTGGATGTCCGCGGTGATCTGCTCGTGGGAGGCGTCCTCGGAGTGCTGCACCGAGATCAGCACGCTGTCAACCCGGCGCGGGCGGCCCTCCTCGTCGTACTCGACGGTGACCTGGGTCTTGCCGTCGGGCCGGGCCCAGCGCAGGGTGCCGTCCTTGCGGACCTCGGCGAGGCGGCGGGCGAGCTGGTGGGCGAGCTGGATGGGGGCGGGCATCAGCTCGGGGGTCTCGTCGCAGGCGAACCCGAACATCATGCCCTGGTCGCCCGCGCCGCCCACGTTGACCCCCTGGGCGATGTCGGGCGACTGCTCGTCGATGCTGACCAGGACGCCGCAGGTCTCGTAGTCGAAGCCGTACTTGGCCCGGGTGTAGCCGACGTCCTTGATGGTCTGGCGCACGGTGCGGGGGATGTCGACGTAGCAGTCGGTGGTGATCTCGCCGAAGACCAGGCAGGAGCCGGTGGTCAGGGCGGTCTCGCAGGCCACCCGGCCGAGCGGGTCCTTGCTCAGGACCGCGTCGAGGACGGCGTCGGAGATCTGGTCGGCGATCTTGTCCGGGTGGCCCTCGGTCACCGATTCGGACGTGAAGAGACGGCGCGCGTCGGGGCGCATGGGCAGGTCCTCCACCCCACCGGCGGCCACCGTGGCGCCGGGTGCGCCACCGGCCCGCTCCTGTCCGGGGTGCGCCGATGCTAGCAACTGCACCCGGTTCCGTGTACTGTTACCCGCAACTATCAGGTTCCGGTCGCCGTCACACGTCGCCGGAGAAGTCAGAGGTCTAGGCGCGTGCCGGTCGATCAAACCCTACGGTGCCGCGATTGCGGCGTGGATTTCCTTTGGACCGCTGGTGAGCAGGAGTTTTACGCCTCCCGTGGACTCACCAACGCTCCCTCCCGTTGCCCCTCGTGCCGTCAGGCCCGGAAGGCTACCAATGGTGGCGGCGGCGGCGGTGGTGGTGGCTACGGCGGTGGCGGCGGCGGTGGCGGCGGATACGGCGGCTCGCGCTCCGGACCCCGTGAGATGCACGAGGTGACCTGCGCCGGGTGCGGCGGCATCGCCCGCGTCCCGTTCCAGCCTCGCGGCGACCGACCCGTCTACTGCAGCGACTGCTTCCGCGCAGCCGCTCGATGAGCGAGGGTCTCCCCGAAGGCGCTCTCCCCGTCGGCACCCGCGTGACCTTCCCGTACGGCGGCTCCCGCCGCACCGGGACGATCTCCGACGTGTCGGCCATGCCCGATCCCAACGGCTCAGGATCCAACACCACCGCGTACCTGATCGACGTCGGTCCGCGGAAGGTGTTCGTTCAAGGGGCGGGTGTTGTGCCCGCCGGTGAAGGGCCGCCGCAGGGGTTCGATGCCGTGGCGGAGGGAGTCGCCTACGGGAGGCGCCGTCCCCGCAACCAACGACGGCGCTAAATTCCTTCGACCCAAGAGGCCCGGCTCCGCCGGGCCTTTTCTTTTTCCCACCCACCCGCCCGTTTTCTTTGAGCTGCGCCATTCTTCAGCCATGAGGCCGGGCGGGGCGCACTGCGTAGGGGGCGTCTCGGAGGCGTTGGGGTCGGGGGTCCCCAGCGCCGAGAGCCAGCCGCGGACGCCAAAGGCGTTCGACGAGCGTGCCCCCGAAGCAGTGCGCCCCGCCCGGCCGCCCTACAACGCGAACCCCCTACGAAAGCGACTCGTACAACTCCGCATACCGCCCCACCATCCTCTCCGCCGAATACCGATCCTCCGCCAACTCCCGCGCCGCCTCCGAACAACGCCGGTGATACCCCGCATCCCGAATCAACCTCTCCAGGTGATTCACCACCACCTCCCCATCCGGATCCCCAATCGTCACCGCCGGACTGCTATCCCCCATCTCATCCAACGGCTCCAACGGACTGATCACCACCGGCCTCCCACAAGCCAACCCCTCCAACAACGTCATCGGCAACTCCATCTTCATCCCCAGCACACTCGGCTGAAACAACACCGCAGTAGAAGCCAGAATCGCCGCCCGCATATTGGCAATCGCCCCCAGCTCCACCAGCGCATCCCCCCCAATCCCGTGCTCCTCCGCCCGCGCGCGCATCTCCCGCCCCCGCTGCGCCGCATCCTCCCCCGGCCGCATCCGCATCGCCACCAGCAACCGCAAATCCCGCACGCGCTCACGCAGCCGCCCCGCAACCACCAGCGCCGCCTCCAACCCCCCACCCTGATCGTGATGCCCCGCAAACAGCAGGGTGGGTCTGGGCGACAGCCCCAACATCCCCTGCGCCGACTCCTCCGCCTCCGGATGAAACCGCCGCAGATCGACACCGGGCGGGATCAGGTGCACCCCCTCCAACCCCCGCCCCCGCAGCACCTCCTGCGTCCGCCGCGACAGCACCACGGTCGCCCGCGCCCGCCGCAGCACCTCATTGGGCAGCACCTCCCCACTGGGACACGTCAGCAGCAACGGCCGCCGCCGAAACGCCGGCAACGCCATCAGCAACCGCTGCGTCACCAGGTTGCCCTGGAAGGTGATCACCGCATGGATCAGCTCCACATCGGGGGGATGCAGAGCCAACCAGCGCACGATGCGCCCCTTCTCACGCGTGGTCGGCGTACTGCTCCTGAAGTTCAGCGCCGCCCGCTCGTGATGCAGCGGCCACGGCGTCGGGTCGATGCGGTCGCCGACAAACGTGTAGCGCACACCCGAATCTCCGAGGATCAGGGTGCGCGCCAGGTTCTTGTCGCCGCTGTTCCATGGAGGGGCGACCGGATGCGATGTGAGCAGCAGAACGTTCTTCACGCGGCCGCATCACGGTACACGGCCAGCGTCTGCTGTGCCGCGGTCACCCAGGAGAAGACCTCCGACCGGCGTGGCCCCGCACTGCGCGCCTCGCGCTGCCAACTGCTGTCCGCGAGCGCCGCCCGGATCGCCGCGGGCCAATCAGCGGCCTCGACGGGCAGGTAGCGAGCCACGTCGCCGCCCACCGAGCGCAGCGGCTGAATGTCGCTGGCCAGCACCGGCGCCCCGGCCGCGAGCGCTTCCAGCAACGGAAGGCCGAACCCCTCGACAACGCTGGGCACCGCGACCAGCAGAGCCCCGCGGTACAGCGCCAGCAGGTCCTCGTCGTCGATCCCCTCCAGCGCCCGCAGCGACACCCCGCCGCGCGCTGCCTCGACGTCGTGCCCGTCCGGCAGGCGCGGATCGGCGCGGCCCACCCGCACCACCGCCGGACGATCGGCGGCGGGCAGCGCGGCGATGGCCCGGATCAACGACGCGTAGCCCTTGTGGGGCCGCGGCCGCCCAACGATGAGGACATATCCGTCTGAAACTCCGAGCCGCCGCCGCCGCTCGGCCTCGACGTCGGGCTGTGGCGCTGGCGCCGGGTCGACACCGTGCGGCACCACCCGGATGCGGTCCGCGCGCACGCCGTAGAAGCGGGTCAGGTCCTCGGCGCTCATCAGGCTGGGCGTGATCACCAGCCGGCTGCGCCGCGCCGAGGTCCACACACCCGCGCGATACAGCGCCCGCTGCCCGCGCGAGAAGTACGCGGGAAAGCGCTCAGGAATGCAGTCGTGATGGGTGACCACGACCGGCGCCGGCACCAGCAGCGGCACCGCCGGAAACGGCGAATGCCACACGTCCAGATGCGCCCGGCGCGCCGCCGGCGGCAGCTCCAGCTGTGCCCACGGCGACTCCGGCGCGCCGCCACGGCGCAGCCGCAGCGCCGTCAGGTGCCCGTCCGGCGAAGGCAGCGGGTGCCGCGGCGGGTCGTCGTCGCGCGGCCATACCGCGAGCACGTCCGGAGCGTCGGGCAGCAGTAGCAGCTCGCGCAGCAGCGCGGCGACGTACCGCCCCACCCCGTCGTAGCGCGCGCTGCTGAAGCGCGCGTCAAGACCGACGCGCATCGAGCCCCGGCACTGTCACCACGCTGACCCGCGGCGGCGTCTCGGCCAGCCGCTCCGGATAGGGGACGTACCACAGGGCGATGTGCCAGAAGGTGTGCTCGGACACGCCCCAGACCTCGGTGCCGTTGCGGGTGACCAGGTCGTAGAACTGCTGGGAGACGTTGTTCTTCAGCCAGATGTCCTTGTCGCTGAGCACGTACCAGTGCACCTGCTGCGCCGCCAGCACCCCAGGCCGCGACTCGGTGAGCAGCGTGTAGTCGGTGCTGTAGGGGAAGACGAAGCGCAGGATGTCGGTGCCCGTCCCCGGTGCGGAGATGGTCTGGCGGGCGGGCACCACGTTGCGGATCAGGGCCGCGATGCGGACGAAGCCGTCGTCCTTCTCCACGGCGAAGCGCTGCGCCCACACCTGCACGTTGGGCCGCAGCACCAGCAGGCCGATGACCAGGGCGACCAGCCCGAGGTTGATGTTGTAGACGAGGTTGACTGGATCTGCGCGCCGCCAGGCCCGCCGCGCGTCGCCGGCCAGCTTGGGGAAGTTGAACGAGTACACGTAGGCGACGGTGGCCAGCACCGGGATCATCAGGTAGTAGAAGAACTGGTCGTTGAGGGTGCCGAACTTGACCAGGCCGACGAAGAAGAGGAAGGTCACCAGCGTCCACGAGCTGAGGAAGCGGCTGGCCCGGTCCTTGCGGCGCCACAGGATGACCATGGCGGGCACGGCGAGCAGGATGCACAGGTAGCTGGTCCAATAGTCGGCCGCGTTGACCAGCAGCGCCTGGGTGAAGCTCACCCCGGGCCGGTTCCACCCCGTGTACTGGAAGACGCCGACCAGCCGCTGGTACTGGAACTGCTTGAGGCTGAGGAACTGGTTGCCCCAGCCCACCGCGTACGACCAGACCGGGTACACCGCATAGGTGGCCACGGCGAAGCCGATGATGCCCAGCGGCTCCTTCCAGCTCATCTCCTTGCGCAGCCAGAGCAGGATGGGCACGCCCAGGGCGAAGAAGGTGAGCTCCTTGCTGAGCAGGGCGAGCCCGAAGAGCAGGCCGGCGAAGGCGCGCCGCTTCCACGTCCAGCGTCCCGACGACGACCAGCAGAACCACAGCGCGAAGAGGATCCACATCGCCGCGAAGGGCTCCAGGTAGAGCCGCCGCGTCACCCGGATGACGAACGGGTCGCTGATGTAGAGCAGGGCCATCGCCCAGCCGGTCCACATGCCGCGCAGCCGCCAGCCCAGCCAGAACAGGCCCAGCGCGGTCGCGGCGCCGAGGCCGGCGTTGAGCAGGCGCATCTGCAGGGCGACGTCCATCACCCCGCTGTTGGCCAGCCCCGCCAGCCGGAGGATGGGCGCCTCGATCAGGAAGAACAGCGGCGGCTGCCAGAAGAAGGGCATGGTCTGCACGGTCAGGCCCTTGCCGGTGGCGACGTCCTGGCCGACGCTGGCGTAGATCATCTCGTCGATGTGGATGTCGGGCGTCACGGCGTGGCGGAAGCCGTTGACGAAGAGGGCCAGGGCGAAGAGGACCAGCGCGGAGACGGCCACCGACGGCGGGATCTCCCGGGCGGCGGCCAGCCGGTTGCGCCTGACGCGCGGCCTGGCCCGGGGGGTGTCGACGGTGACCGGCGTTCGCGGGACCGGGCGGCCGCGGACGCCGGGGACGGCGAGGTTCACGCTTTGAGCACCACCGCCAACGCGATGACGATGAGGGCGAAGCCGATCAGCACGCCGGCGACCAGGCGGACCAGCTGGGATTGGCTGATGGCGCGGTTGGCGGGGACGTCGGCGCTGGCGTCGCCGCGGAGGTCGCGGACCTCGGCGCGGAGGTTGGCGAGCTCGGCGAGGAGGGGGGCGACGACCGATTCGAGCTCGGTGTCGGAGAGCGCCGAACTCGATTTCGGCGCCGATTGCGAGGTTGATGCCGGGGCAGTGACGGCACCCGGCGCCGCCGTTTCTGCCGCGGGACCAGCAGCGATTTCGGCAGCGGCCGCAATATCCCCAGGCGCCGGGGCGCCGTTGGCCGCCGGGCCTGCGTCCCCATCCGGCGCCGATTCCCGGGAGCCCTCCCCAACCGGCTCCATCGCCCGCCCCACCGACCACGCCACCCGCGACGCGACCCCATTGCCCACCCCGCCCGCCGCGTCCGCCTCGACCCGCCCCCGCCGCCGTGCACGCCACCTCGGCGCAGCGGCCGGCGCCGGCGCCGGCGCCGACGCCACCGCCTCCGCCGTCCCGCCCTTCTCGAGCTCCGCCCGTTCCGCCCGCAGCTTGGCGAGCTCCAGCTCCAGGTCGGC